>JAEEGL013724245.1_pt1 | contig 16000 bp, 21 predicted proteins | sample 9134231 | NCBI WGS metagenome assembly JAEEGL01 (sample SAMN16246548, study PRJNA631951) | gut metagenome | biome: gut microbiome; feature: rumen; material: fiber-attached | host: Bos | place: Iran: Karaj | collected 2018-10 | reverse complement strand
ATATTATTCTAACTCCTTCAATGTCTTTTCCTCCCAAATATGCTACACTACTACTGAAGTGGAACAAAAGGGATACTGAGGCGTTTATCAAACACGCAATGACCTTACCTGAGTTTAAAGATAAACTCTCAGTTGTCAAAGAAAGATAGCCCTCCTCCGCTACTGCGAACTCGACACTTGGGCAATGGTCAAAGTATGGCAAAAACTGAAAGAAGTGGCAGAGTAACTTGAATTTTTCGAGAGCGCTCGGCTCTGCCGCTTCTTCGAACATATGTGAGTCTGAAGAAATGACTATATTTTATAATAAAAACCATAAAAAAGTTAAATTATGAACAACAATTTAGATCCAAGAAAGTATTTAAAGCAGTATGCAGCACTCGAAGAGGCTGCTAAGTCTGAGATCATCCAAATTCTGTCTGAAAATCCCAAAGGTCGTTACATTTATTTCGATTGTAGATTTGATGATGAAAATGAAGCCTATTGTGCTAGTCAGTTTCCCGTTATGGAAGGAAACGAAGAGGTTATAAAAATTTGTGGCGTTGGTCTGAATGATGATAATCATATTGTTATCATTACAGAGGACGATGAAGAAAAGTGGTTTGAACCCGATGAATTTACTCATGCCTACTTGGACATGTACGAGTTTGTGGTTGACAACTTGGATTATGCCAAATCAAGCGATTGTTGTGATTCTGAGCTCCCCTTTGACGTGAATAGTGTCGAGTTTCATGATGGGCTAGCTGCCATTGAAAATGAAGACGGTAAATGGGGGTATATCGACAAGACAGGCCAAGTAGTTATACCATGCCAATGGGAGGAAACAGAATACTTCTCAGATGGTTTTGCTTCAGTTAAAGACAAAGACGATAAGTGGGGGTTCATTGACAAAACCGGACAAGTAGTTATTCCGTGCAAATGGGAGAATGTTTCTGATTTTGAAGAAGGACAGGCAATTGTTCAGAACTCAAATGAAATGTTCGGCATAATAGACAAAAATGGCAAAATGGTATGCCCATGCAAGTGGAATTATATGAGCAATATCGTAGAAGGATTGATGTTGGTAGAGGATGCTAATTGTAAATGGGGGTATATCGACAAGACAGGTCAGGTAGTTATACCATGCCAATGGGAGGATGCTTATGATTTCTCGCATGGCCTAGCTGTAGTAAAGGATTCTAAAGGAAAAATGCTTAAAATTGACAAGACTGGTAAAGTGGTGAAAGAGGTTTAGTCCTGCCATACTTTAAACTTACTCTAGCCTGCTCCTAGCCATACTCAACAGTAAGCTTAGAGTAAGCCTAGAAGCAGCCTAGAGTATGGCTAGGAGCAGCCTAGAGTATGTGAAAACACAACTTAATTTGCGCCACCTTATGAAGAAGAATCCAGAAAAGTTGTTTTATGACTACGTGCATAAAGCAGAAGGGATGGATCCGCTACGAGCCATGCAGCTGCTTACGAAAGCCTGCATGAACTATATGCACGTAAGTGCGGGTTATCGTTCTATGGCTTATTATGCTGGCGGGCATTGGTTGAAAGCTTTCAACAAGACTGATCATCCTCTGACGGCTCAAACCAAAGATATGGCATTCTGTGAGGTCATGCCACTGATATGCTTCGACTACTCGCAGGAAGAATATGATGAATTCGATGTTATACATATCGACCCAGATGATGAAGAACGGCTGTTGTCGGAGATGATGAACGAATTGGACGAAGAAACCGTTGTAGCCCTCTGTATGGGGTATTGGTTGGGGCATTTGTGAAAAGTTGCTCCATTCTTTGAATTTTTCTGGCAATGTTTCTATATTATGAAAGCGATTCAGAATTTTATTATTTATTTATCAAAAATCAAATAGGTTATGGATGCAAGACTTGAAAAACTGAACCAGATGCTGGGGAAACATTACCGTCGTTTTACTGAATACTTTACGGATGAGGAGACAGGTGAAGAGGTTCCCGTAGAACGAGAGGAGATTCTTGATACAAATCTCTCTGATGAAGAACGGCAGCTCATAGAAGACATTGCCGCTGATGTGGCAAGCCTTAGCGATGAAGACTTGCAGGAGTTTAATTCGGCCATCGGTTGGTTCAAGTACCGCCAATTCGATGAGATATTCAAAGAAATGGTTCGTCGGGGCGACGAGAGAGGTGCATTAGGCATAGACGATGTTACAACTCTGCAGGAACTTAGCGACAAGGGAAACAAATATGCTGCTTATGCCTTGTACGAGAAATACAGGTGGGGTGACGAGGAGCATGGAATCTTCATTAGCTACATGATGGCCAGAAGATATTACGATTTGGCAGGGGATATTCCTTACAAAGATGAATGGGACGGAAGTGATGACCCAGGCGAGGAAAATCCCAGCACATACAAGTATTTCCTTACAGGCAAAGCCGGAACTATTAATGGTGTCAGGATTCTCATAGACAAACTCTGCCAGCGCTTTGGAACACCCGACAACGAATTTGGTTTGTTCGTTCCTCAGCGTATATTAATGAAGGTACTTGTAGGTGCTGATACAGAGTACTATCGTGGCAATGTTATGAAAATGGAACAAACGGCTCCCGACCGCCTCGTCATCACCACAGAGGCAGATAGGGGTGAGCCTCTGCTCTATGCCCTTCGCCAATTCTTTAAGGATCTGGATATCGAGATGAAGGAAGAGGAATGGTAAATAAGTGATGTCTTTTTTTGACAGACAGCATCTCTATTTTTTCCAGGTTGTGTCCTAAGGGTGCAACCTTTTTGTTTGAAGAAACTGAATTATCGGAAGTAAAACCAGAAAGCGACAATTTGACCTTGCAAAATACCAGTTATCAGGGTATTAATAACTGTTTTTGGCAGAAAAGAGTAAAAAAAGTTCCGAAAATGTGATTTTTCTGCGAAATTTATGCCTGAAAATGTGATAATACAACTATATTTACCACCGAAAATGTGATTTTTACATATATTTATACGTCCGAAAATGTGATTTTACAGTATGAAATTGCTAAAAAGGAAGATAGACAGACACCTCTCTGAATGGAAGAACAATCCTAAGAGAAAGCCACTGATTGTAAAAGGTGCTCGGCAAGTTGGTAAGACAGAGTCCATTAGGGCATTCGGCAAGGCCAACTATGAGTCGGTTATTGAGATTAACTTTGTGCTTCAGAAGAAGTTCAGGGCTATCTTTGATAATGGTTACGAAGTAGATTCGATAATCAAGAACATCTCGTTGCTGGAACCTTCCTGGAATTTCATTCCCAACAAAACGCTGCTCTTCTTCGATGAGTTACAGAAATGTCCCGATTGCGCAACCTCGCTCAAATCGTTCTGCGAGGATGGCCGTTACGATGTTATCTGCTCAGGCTCGTTGATGGGTATCTATTATGAGGAAATTGAGTCCAATGCAGTCGGCTTCAAGGAAGATTTCGAGATGCATTCAATGGACTTTGAGGAATTCTTGTGGGCAAAGGGTTATTCGACAGATCAGATAGAAGACCTTTATCAGCACATGAAGGACTTGCAGCCGTTTTCGCAGTTTGAATTGGATACGATGACCGAGGTTTTCCGTGATTATATGAGTCTCGGAGGAATGCCAGAAGTGGTAAAGATGTATATCGACAACGGTCATTTCGGAGGGACACTGAAGCTACAACGTCAATTGCTGAAGGACTACGAGGAGGATATCACAAAATATGCGAAGGAGACGGACAAGGCAAAGATTCTTTCTGTTTACAGCCACATATCCACCTTCTTGGCCAAGGAGAACAAAAAATACCAGATAACAAAGATTGCCAAAGGGGCTAGGAAACGAGAGTATATCGGGGCTGTAGAATGGTTAAAGGAAGCAGGTGTCATCAACGTGTGCTATTGTCTGAACAACGTAGAGCTGCCGTTGAAGGGTAATTACAATGCCGATTACTACAAGATTTATTACCACGATACAGGTCTGCTCATAGCTTCGCTGGACGAAGAGGCACAGGAAGACTTGCGTGCCAACAAGAACTTCGGCACTTACAAGGGTGCCATCTATGAAAATGTGATTGGAGAGATGCTTCGCAAGTCGGGATACGAGCAACTTTACTATTACAAACACGACAGCCCTTCGTTGGAGATGGATTTCTTTGTTCGCGATGCCAGCTCTTTGATTCCTGTGGAAGTGAAAGCCAAGGACGGCGCTACGGCTTCACTTAACAATCTCATTAAATGGGAATCATACCCTGATATAAAATATGGTGTGAAGCTTGGCTACAAGAACATTGGTTGGAACGGACAGTTCTACACTTTCCCATATTTTCTTGCTTTTTTGTTGAAACGTTTCCTAAAAGAGCGGTAGAGTTTTTTGAATTTTTCAGGGTTGCGTCCTGGGGTCCGACGCCCTAATGTTCGGATTACAAAAAAACTTTTGGAGTACCAGCACGCCACAGGACAAAAAATCAACTTTTTGCAGTCATCTTCCGAAAATTTTCAAAAGACCCCCAAAAAACGTGAGTTAACTCGATTAATCGATTGAGTTAACTCGATTGATCATTTGAGTTAACTCACCGCTTTTCATACGTTAACTAGAAGGAACCTATAAAGGTTAAGGGTTAAAGGTTAAAGGTTAAGGGTTAAGGGTTAAGGGTTAAGGGTTCTAGGATTTGAAAACGGTTAAGGGTTATTGGTTAAGGGATTCATGGAATTTAGAACGGTAAACTAATAGAACCGGCTGCTTACAACTGAAATTGGAAAGAAAGGCTGCTGAATTTATTTGAAGGGAAAAGAAAAATCACATGTTTATTATTTGAATACTATTCTGTCCGCCAACTGCAGGAATTGGTCGTTTAGCCAAACGATAAAAAAGTTTCTCTATTCTTTGAATTTTTCCGGATTTCTTCCGATATTAAGGATGCAAACTCAAATGATATTTATATTATGATATTAAAACCACCATTTTACGAGAAGTGCAACCACTATCATGTCCTTTGCCGGAATGAGAACAAATTGAAAGTAGGCGACTGGGTGTATTACATTCCTGAGACCAATAAGTACTCTATTAGAAAGTCCAGAATCAAGGAGATGCACATTATACCAGCCCGTCGTTCCGATCCATTGTTCGACCATTGTGAACTCCTGTTGGAGAATGGAAAAACGGTAGATTACAACGACACCTTCAACTCTAAGGAGGATGTTTTGGAATACATCATAACATCTCTCAAACAAAGCATTGTATGTGACAAACAACAAATGATGACATTACAGAAGGAGATAGAGATGGAAGAAAGGCTGCTGAATTTGTTTGAAGGGAAGAGAAAAATCAAGCATAAAACCCAGTAGGATTCCATATTTTTCTCAATTTATTTGGGAGGGAAAAGATTATTTAATATCTTTGTGTATTCTAAAGTTAAAAATATCATGAAAGGACTATCAAAATCTAAATACACGTTGTTTTGCCAGTGTCCCAAGGCATTGTGGCTGAGAACCTATGGTTGCCAGTCGTGGAGCCCTCCTCCGCTACTGCGAACTCGACACCTGGGCAATGGTGAAAGTGTGGGAACATTTGGAGCAGCAAGCGCAGAGTTAAACTTGTTTAAGCTATGCCGAGTCGTGACAAACGAAGACAAAGTCAAAAATTGAAAGAAGTGGCGGTATAGATTAAATTTTTCGAGAGAAGTTACTATATTACAATTACAACATCTCAAAACAACATTATTATGGAATACTCAAAAGATATTTCAACTTGCGATGCCGCATACGTGCTGGAACCATTTAAGAAAGGCGACAAGTTCCCTGCGGAAGTAGTCAAGTATGCAACCGACCTGTCACGAAAGATTAGTTTGAAAGCCCTTTCGTACGACATTACAAAGACTTTTGCGGATTATAATTCTGGTGATTTCTTTAGTAAATCGGAAAAAGTACTTTATTGGTGGCATACTCCTGAATGCTACAAGATTAACATCTTGGATATTGTCAATCAAATAGTACTTCATTTTCCCGAAGTTGAATTCTGTTATTATAGAGCTTTATCAGATGCTTTGGAGCCAGAGGTTTACATGAAAGGCAATTACCGTGAGGAAGCAGCCGACTACATCTTGGTTGTAGAGTCCAATAATCAAGAGATTCCTTCACTTATAAGTAATAAACTTAAAGCTGAGCAACGTGAAAATCGAGTACTATTCCCCCTTGGGAGAGTGGTGCATTCCAAACTTTTTGATTCTGTTGACGCCATAGTTAGCAAGATAGAAGCTATGCTTCCCAGTTGGGAGTTCAAATACCTTTTATGGGATAAACGCATATCCAACTTTCAGATTGAAGTTCGTTTCTATAAGGGGGAAAAATGGTTGTCAAGTATTAGTCGTGATGATCGACTTGCCTTAAAGGGTCTTGACGAGAATGTTTAATTGTACTAAGTTTAAAGTTTCATAGTAAAGCCAATGCGCCACCCTATGAAGAAGAACCCTGAAATATTATACACTAACAATAAGGGAAAGGAATTTATTGTCAGAATTACTTCTGCCACAGAGATTCCTCAGCCCTATAACCTTTTCCGTAAGGTCCGATTCAGGATTACCTGTACTAACACGAATGAGAGTATGCTGAAAAGTACAGTATATGACCTGTCAAATGAAGAGTATTACTACAACCAAATCAACCACGAGAGATTTGTTAACCAGGTGATAAAACCGCTGACAGATGATTGTTGATAATATTCTGTCATTCTTTGAATTTTTCTGGGTTGCGTTCTATATTAAGGTATAATCTTCAATAAAGTATTATTATGAGAACTTATATAAGTCAATTTATACCTTATTCGGAGGATAGGCGCGTCTATCCATATCGGGTTATTTATCCGATGCATTTAGACTGCATAAACTTTGCTCCTATCACCATTCTGTATGGTAACAATGGTAGTGGAAAGTCAACCCTGCTGAATGTCATCGCCCAGCAAATTGGCCTTAAGAATATGACTTTAGGCAACGACAATGAATACTTCGATGGTTATGTAAAGAAATGCTCTTCAGGTATATGTCTTGAAGGTGTGCCCGAAGATAGCGCATTTATTCGCAGCGAGGACATTATGGTGAAAATAGCCCGACAACGTAAGCTCTATGCAGGAATCAAAAACAGTATTTTTTCAAAAGACATATTAAGGGGTAGCGGAATAAGCAAGTCGCTTGTCAATAAAGCACTAAAGGACCCTGAATCGGTCAGCGCAAAGGATTATGCTCTCATGTCTAGATTTGAAGATTTCCAGACAGCAAAAATGGAATTGGAGAATGACGATGCTACATCAAACGGAGAAAAGGCATTGGAATATTTCAAGGAGCACCTCTTAGACGAGTCTCTCTATCTGCTCGACGAGCCAGAGAACTCTATGGCACCTGCCTTTCAGCAACAGTTAGCCAAACATATTGAATTGCTGGCATATCGGTTGGATACCCAATTTGTTATTGCCACCCATTCTCCTTTCCTGCTTTCCATTCATGGAGCCAGGATCTACGATCTTGATTCCCGTCCTTCTATGGAAAAAGCATGGTATGAGTTGGAGAACATGAAAGCGTACTATAGCCTGTTCAAGAGATTTGAGGATAAATTCAAAATAAATCCGTAGATATAGGGCAAACGCAGATATAGAAAAGAGAGAAGTAAGAGTCCTCAGTTAAGTTTCAAACATAACACGTTATGATGTGCAACGCAACACGTTATAATCAAGTATGGAATGAACCTTTGGGATGCCCAAGCCGGGCTTTAACATCTTTTAACAGGAGGGGGGGGTAAATTTTCAAGATAAAAATCCTATCTTTACAACGAAAACTAAAAAAATAACCATAAAAACCTTGCGATGTATAGGTTAATCGTTCTTATCTTATGACTTACGCAGATATTCAAAACAGGCTGTTAGCATTTAACAGCGATCAAGAAACACAGGCTATCAGGGATTTCTACACAAAGAAATCATTCCTTGAGATCTTGTCGAAGTCGAGAAACGAGACCACTCATAGCGCCTTCCTCGCATGGCTTCTGCAAGGGGATGCTTTTCCAAAAGGTGATGCACCATTGATGCGATTCCTAAATGTACTCGTTAAGAACTCTGATGGCATTGACAGCCCCACCAGAACTGACGATTCACTAAAGGCTGCTATTCTGTCAGGAACTTTGGAGTGCGCTGATGTAAAGGTGACATTAGAACAAACCGTGAAAGAAATTAGCACGATTCCTTCCAAAGATCGTCTGGACCTCTATCTAACGGCAACATTAAATAAGCCTGTCAACGGAAAGAAAAATCTTCGCATCGTCGTTGAGAATAAAATATTCTCTGAGGAAATCAAGGCTGCCGATAAGGTCCGTTACCCGGCAACTGCAGGAATGGATGGTTTAACAAAAGAAGAGTTTAATGGAAAAGACGCTTATTTGAAGCTCAACCAAACGCAACGTTATTACTCTGCTGTCGTGGAGAATCCAAAGGATGTTGCATACAATGATGATACTTTTTCTCTCTTTGTCTTTTTAACACCTTCTGGAAAGAGAGCTACTGACAACCATTTCATTCCCGTCACATATCAGGACTTGATGGACTTCGTCCTCGAACCTTTAGCAGGAAATGCGGTTTTGGATGCTAGCACCAGAATCTATCTCCAGGAGTATATCAACGCCCTAAGCGTTCCATCCATTTCTGACACCGACAACGAACTGACAGTTCTTGCCGTGAGCAAGAGCGAGAGTGAGAGACTCGAGAAGTTCTGGCATAAATACGAGGATATTATCACAGAAGCAGCCAAATCGAACCAGGTAAAGGCTCCCACGCCAGAAGACTTTGTCTTGCAGAAATTCTATGAAAAGAATCAACCTCTGTTCATCGCCATCTACCATATCATGCCAGACAAAGCAGCTGTATTAAAACCATTTACAACTCGCGATTATACCAAATACACGCTGAAGTTCAATGGAAACATCATTGGTGAGCACCTTGGGAAGAGAGCTGTCGTATTGTTAGCCGCAAAGACGCTGATTGAAAACTATTACAGTCTACCAGACGTGGACAAGTATAACCGAGCGTTCTTCTACAATGAACAGGAGTTTGAGGATAGACATAATCAAGGGCTGATGTCAGACGACGCATACAATAACAGATATACAATGATAGAAACAAAACAGGGGAAATTTGCCATCTGTAACCAATGGGGTTCTGGAAACTGGGATTTCGTAGAAGAATGGCTTTCGAGCAAATGGACTGAACTCATCTATGAATGATGGGTCGAAAGGCCCTAACCTATTGTTAGATAGAAAAAGTGGCAGAAAAATTAAAATTTTTTCTCCACTTTTTGAATTTTTCTGGGTTGCATCCTATATTAAGGACACAACCTTTTTATTTAACTTAAAAACAAGCGTATGAAGATTGAGAACTTAGAAGAATTCCTGAATGAGATTAGCAGAGAGAAACTGCTGTCTAGTGAAGAGGAACAGGCCTTGATAAAAGTTGCGCAAGAGAAAGGATCAGAGAGCGAGGAAGCAGAGCGGCTGGTAAAAGCTAATCTAAGGCTTGTGGTCAGTTTGGTGAAACAGTATCAGAATCGTGGCTTGTTGGTAGAAGAGCTTATTTCCATTGGAGCAGAAGAATTGAGGAAGTCGATACTGAGCTACGATATCAGCGGTGACACCAATTTCACCAGACATTTCGTAGAGCTGTTGCGAGTGCGCTTTCAGGCCGCTATTGGCAAAGTAAATGAAGGCTAAACAGACAAATTATCAGATTTTATCATTTTTTGATAATTATTTTTTGACAATTTAAAGAAAGTCTCTATCTTTGCGAACAAATAGCATGAATTTATGATTGACAATCCCTTTGTAACAAATGGCTATGCAGGGCCGGAGTATTTCTGTGACCGTGTGGACGAAACCGCCATGCTTACCAACCTTCTGACCAATGGTAATGACATTGCACTGATGTCTCCCCGTCGCGTAGGTAAGACCGACCTGATACAACATTGTTTCCAACAAGAAAGTGTCAAAGACGACTATTACTGTTTCCTCATCGACATTTATGCCACTAACTCGTTGCGAGACTTTGTTAGTATGTTCGGCAAGTCTATTCTTGATGCATTGAAACCTCAAGGTCGCAAGGCATGGGAGGGTTTCCTTAACGTGCTATTGTCCGTGCGTTCGGAGATTACCTTCGACATCAACGGCAAACCGGTGTGGGGATTAGGTGTGGGATCTATGGTTCCTCCGCAAACCACGCTTGACGAGATCTTCACCTACCTGCGCTCTGCTGACAAGCATTGTCTGGTAGCCATCGACGAGTTCCAACAAATACTCTATTATAATGACCATCAAAATGTGGAGGCCACCCTGCGTACGCAGATTCAGAAGTGTGCGAATGCCAACTTCATCTTTGCCGGTTCACAACGTCATTTGATGAGCGAGATGTTCCTTTCTCCCTCACGCCCCTTTTATCAATCGGTGATGCCCATGAGTCTTGGTGCTATCCCCATAGAGCGTTATTGGGAATTTGCAGAGCCACAGTTTGCTAAAAATGGTGACCGAAGAATCTCTTATGAGGTTGTGGAATCTGTCTATCAGCGCTTTGAGGGTATCACTGCCAATGTGCAACGCATTATGAACATGCTCTACATGTTGACTCCAAAGGGTGAAACCTGTGGGATGGAAATGATTGATAAAGCCATTGATACCTATTTGCAACTGTCGTCTGCATACTATAGTGAGCTGCTTCGTCAGATGCCAGAGAAACAACGCAATGTCTTTTTGGCCATTGCAGCCGAGGGACAGGTGAAAAGCATTTCGGGTGGCAAGTTTGTTCACAAATACCATCTACCGTCAACCAGTTCTGTCGTATCTGCCGTCAAAGGGCTATTGGAAAAAGATTTTATTACTCAGACAGACAATGTTTATTCTGTCTACGACCGCTTCTTTCAACTTTGGATTGAGAGGAATCTAAGGTCATAATAAAATTTTCTATCTTTGCAACGGAAATACTGTAAACTAACCATGAAAACCTCACTTGTTTAAGCTATGCCGAGTCGTGACAAACGAAGACAAAGTCAAAAGTTGAAAGAAGTGGCAGAGTAATTTGAATTTTTCGAGAAATGTGACTATATTAAAAACAACATAAAACTTCGCGATGGATAGGTGAATCGTTAGAAAACAATGGAAAACAGAAGCAAGTTTTATACTGGCGGTAAGTGGAGCAATGATACTCTACAAGAGAGATTCGATAACATTAAAGCAGTATTAGATATTTTTCAAAAAAAACCAAATGCAAAACCGAGCATAGACAAATATGATCTTGAATTTGCGATTAAGAATGCTTTTGTATCAAAGATATATTTATCGAAAGCTGTCGAAACAGCCTATCATAATCTGAATAGAAAAGCAATTTTCGGAAATTTATGTAATTTATATGATACCCTCGTAAAGAAGAAGGAACTTTGTTTAATTCATGGTATGTATAATAATCAAAACGTTTTTTTTGATATATGCAAATTGGGTGATAAAATTAGTTCTTTTAACAGGAAGCTTAAAAATGCAGGTAAGAAAACCCTGCCCCCTATTATAATAGAACATGTCATTCCTTATAATGATATAAAATCTGATATCATGAATATAAAGACAATCAGCGATTTTCAATCAATTTTTGGAGCAGTTAGTATCTGCCTAGTAACAGTGGCCGAGAATACGAAATTAAACAATAATGGCTTAAAACAGAAGATGCCTGCTGGTGTTAATTACACAACTAGACCTTTTGCAAGATATGAACAGGCACGTATCGAAATTTATGGTTGGAAAATTGTTAATGGAAATCTAGTTCCCTTACCATAATTATTTGAGTTCTTCTCCACATCTTCCTATATTGTCTGTATAAAACCTTTAGAACCTCACGATGTATAGGTAAATCGTCAGAAATGATATGAGTCCAAAACTTCAAATTGATATACATTCTAAATCTGCACACGAATTAAGAGATAATAAGTTGCGTGAGAAAGTAGAGGAAATTATGAAAAAGGCCGATGACCTGAGAAAGGAAATTGAGGATTTGAAGAATATGATATAGGGATTGTGCCATGTCTAAAATCTCGCGATGTATAGGTGAATCGTTTTAATATAAGCCTTAAAATAATATTGAAGAAGACATGAGATTCAAAGCGAGTGAGGACATTACAAAGGAAAGCGTTAAAGTTGGAGACTCTTTCATGGCACATGAGAGTAGAATCTATAGTGAAGGTATTTACAAGGTGGTGGTGACAAGAGTGGAAGGCGCTACCGTTGAACTGGAGTGTAAATGGTTCGCATTATCTGAAGGGTACGATTTTGGATGGCCTCAACATTTCAGGTTAAAGAAGATTGATAAGGTGTGGAAGTTCACAGGGAAACTATATAAAGGGAAGGTGACCCAAAAAGGAGAATACATCAACAAGGTTTATAAACTAATAAGACATCAAGAGTTCTGTGATAAATATTTCGGAGCAATGTGTTTATGAAAAAAAACACTTCAATCTTTGAATTTTTCAGGATTGTGTTCTATATTATGGACACAACCCTAAATGTTTAACGAGAGTATTTCAAAAAAAAATTAAGAACCACTAAATTCAAAGAGTTATGGCATTAAAGATTACAAAAGACAGCAGTTTTGTCCGTGCAATAGAAGCGAATGGTGAAGTTCACCCCATCATTTATAACAAACATTTCATTGGTCGTGAAATGTCAAAGAACTACCCCAATCTTGAAGAAATTGAGATTGGCGAGGGGATTGTTGAGATTTCGGAGGGTGCTTTTGAGGGATGTACATCATTGACCACCGTTAAGCTACCGGCATCGTTAAAACTCATCCGTCAGAATGCTTTTGCAGGCTGTACTTCATTACATGAAATAATTTTTGATGATACAGTAACAGACATCGATTGCTGGATGGACAGACGTGTGGCAAAACTGTCACTCACCCCACCATGCGACGAACTCTTAATTAAGCATCTTGTCGCAGGGTACGGTGAAATAGACATACATCACAAAGGCGAATATGATCCCCACTATTGGGATTAATGTGGAATAAAAAGAAATGGAGATTCTCACTGTCATAGGAATAATTGTTCTCGTCATCATTGCCTTCGTGTTCTTTGGCCTGTTGGGCTGGGTACTGAAAGCGTTGGGTGTGGTATTTGACATCCTCCAAGAAGGGTGTTCCACGAGTTTCGGGTGTCTCTTTTGGGTATTCATCATCATATTCCTACTGATAGGATTGGCAATGTAAAGAAATAAAGAAAGTAATGGAAATGACCATAGAACAGATGTGGCAAAAGAGCAGTGAGGCTCGTCAGCAAGCCAAAACTCTGCAACGAAATCTGCAGACGATAACAGATCCTGATGAACGAAAGCAAATGGCCCAACAGATGAATAATTTGTTTGCTTTGGCTAAATCATTGAAAGATGAGGCAAAGCATCGCCATTATCAAGAAGAGAGCATCGAGCGGGAATTTCTTAGTCTGAAAGCAAATTTGGTAGATATATGAGAAAATTATTGATTATCCTAATGACGATGCTGACTGTTTGTGCTTACGGTCAGCGTCTGCAGATCTCGTATATTGAGACTGCCAAGAACTGGTACTATGTTTATGACGAGGCGGGAAAGAAAATCGGTGGCCTCTCGCGCAGCAGCATAGGGGAATTAAAGGGTTGGGGCAACGACTTCTTCGTGGCGAAATACTACTCATTCTATCGCATCTACGACGCTAAAGGCAAAGTCCTAAAATCCATGAACGTTTCTGACGTCGGCGAGATTGTCGGCGTATCCGGCAACACCATTACCAGCCGCAAAGGCAGTTGGACATTTACATGGAATAAAGAGGGAAAAAAGATTAGTGCAAGATGAGTAATTATGAAGTTAGGAACAATTAACTTGTTTTTGGGCGGAAATCAAGTTAAATAATTTATTTTGTAAGTTGTTTTTTCGCATTTTTCACGATAAGCTTATCGCCACTCAAGTCCACCTCAAAAAGATGGGGTGTGCGAATGGTACGGCCTTGGGCATCCCTTTGGTGGTAGTGTACAGACATCATCCACTGACCATCGAAACGCTGGAAGAGCATGGAGTGACCATAACCTGGTGGGGTGATGGGCTCAGGTTCCTGCACCCACGGGCCATCCAATGTACCACTCTCTGAGTAAGCCACACCTTGGGTATAGACATCGAAGACCCATGAGGTCCAGAGCATGCCAAGACGCCCTGTTGCTGTACGGAAGAGATAAGGTCCATCGGTTACCTTGTTCCATGTGATTTCTCCCTTGTCGTTCTTCTCTCGACTCCAGGGCGAATCGCTGGCTCGGAACAATACCTTTGGCTTGCCTATTGTGCCGCTGAGGTCAGGCTTTAACTCTATCTTCTCGATTGTCCCGTTCCAGTTTTGCAGCCACTCGCCGCAGAAGATCATATAGGGCTTTCCGTCGCTGTCTTTCCAATAAGTACCGTCGAGTGTTGGACGATTGGCCGGTAGATACGTAGCATCGCCAAAGGCTTTGTATGGTCCCATTGGATTATCGGCTCGGAGCACCTGCGAGGCGCGACGCTCGATGATGTTGCCACGCACGGTATCAATCTTCACTTCCTGATTGGTGAATGTGGCAAAATAATAATACCAACCATCACCCGTCTGGTGCAATTCAGCAGCCCAAATCATCGGTCGGGGTCCCATCCACGAATCGTGTTTGAATTCTGTCACACGCATTGGTCCTTCCCAAAGTTTCAGGTCAGCAGATCGCCACATCATGCCACCAGTACCTGTCATATAATACATCTTTGTCTTCTGATCAGCCAGAATCGCAGGGTCACTAAGACGAATGGAGTCCAGCGGCACATCCTTCCGTATATGCATGCCACGCTGGGCAGAAATCGTCAAAAGGAAGGTAGTTGCAAATATGCAGGTATAAAAAATCTTTTTCACCATATCTTTGTTCCTTATTTTATGCAAATATAGTAAGAATCTGAGAAAAATTACCATATCTGAATCCAAAATTAAATGTTTATATGTGATTTTGCGCTTTTTGATTCTTCTTCTTAAAAGTACTTTCGCTCGGAATAAAAAAGAAAAACAAGCTTTTCTTTTGTTCTTCTCTCGCTTATTCGTACCTTTGCCCCCACAAAACAATTAAACCATTGAACAATTATGGCTGAAAACAAATACATTACCGTAGCTTATAAGTTGTTTACCCCCATGCAGGACAACAACCGTGAATTAATAGAAGAAGCAACAGAGGAGAGCCCCTTCCAGTTTATCTCAGCCCTTGGCATGACACTGGATGCCTTCGAGGCACAGATTTCACCTCTGGCTCCCGGATCCGAATTTGATATCAAACTGGGTACCGAAGAAGCTTACGGTCCCTTTGTTCCTGAGGCGGTCCAGAAGGTATCAGCCGACATCTTCAAGATTAACGGCAAAATAGATTCGCGCTACATCTACGAAGGTGCAGTAGTGCCTCTGCAGAATGCCGATGGCGAACGCTTCAACGGCACCATCACAGAGATTACGGAAAAGGAAATTACGGTTGACCTGAACCACCCCCTTGCCGGCAAGGAACTGAACTTTGTGGGTAAGGTTATAGAAAGCCGTCTGGCTACAAACGAAGAGATTCAGGATGCCCTGAACGTAATGACAGGCGGTGGTTGTTCTGGTGGCTGTGGAGGCTGCAGCGGCGGCAGTTGCGGTGAAGGTGGTTGCGGTGAAGGTGGTTGCGGTGAAGGTGGTTGCGGTGAAGGTGGTTGTGGCAGCTGTGGCAAATCATAATTCTCAATTTTCAATTCTCAATTCTCAATTTAATTGTGAACAGTTTCGGACAGATATTTCGCATAACCACCTTTGGTGAGAGCCACGGAGCAGCCATAGGTGGAGTAATTGATGGGATGCCGGCAGGCATTCCTGTGGATGAGGATTTCATCCAAAGCGAATTAAACCGTCGTCGTCCTGGTCAGAGTAAACTTACCACAGCCCGTAACGAGGCTGACAAGGTGGAGTTGCTAAGTGGTATCTT
>JAEEGL012995442.1_pt1 | contig 16000 bp, 11 predicted proteins | sample 9134231 | NCBI WGS metagenome assembly JAEEGL01 (sample SAMN16246548, study PRJNA631951) | gut metagenome | biome: gut microbiome; feature: rumen; material: fiber-attached | host: Bos | place: Iran: Karaj | collected 2018-10 | reverse complement strand
TTCTTTGATGTCTGTTCTTTTTGACATTTCAATTCGCCTCCCGGACGATTTTATTAATTTGTCGTGAATTATATTCTCTTTTCCGGCTTGCCGTTTTTCCGATTTATCGGATTTTTCCGGGTCGCCGGGTAATTCTGTTTTTGTGTGGAAAATCCACAATTTTCCAAAGGTCGGTTGTTTCTCCGTGGAAAATCCACAATTTTCCAAAGCCCGGTAGTTTCTCCGCGGAAAATCCACCGCTTCCCCGGGAAATATTTCCCGTTTTTAATTATTTCCCGCCGTGTAGACCGTTTTTCCGCCGCAGCTAGTGAGCACGCATTTTCCGTAAACGCCCCACCCCTTGAACGGAGTCGCCCTGCCTTTCGACGCGAACGCCGACGGATCGACCGTGTAAAAAGCGTTCAGGTCAAAAACAGTAAAGTCCGAAGGCCCGAGCGGAATCCCGAACCGTTCGCGCGGGTTCACGGCCATCAGCTCAACGAGTTTTTCCAGGGAAATGATCTTTTCCCGCACGAGGTAAGTGTAAAGAAGCGGAAACGCGGTCTCGAGGCCAACCACCCCGAACGAGCTTTTCGCAAGCCCGCGCGACTTCTCCTCCGCGCTGTGCGGCGCGTGGTCGGTAGCGATCATGTCGATCGTTCCGTCCCGAAGCCCCTCCAGCAGCGCGAACCTGTCCCCGGCCCCGCGAACCGGCGGATTCATCTTGAACCGCCCCTCGTTGCGCAGGTCGTTTTCGTCCAAAAGCAGGTAATGCGGCGCGGTCTCACACGTCACGTCGACGCCGTCCTTTTTCGCCTGCCTGATAAGTTCGACGCTCTCGCGGCACGAAATGTGGCACACGTGGTACGGCGCACCGGTCTCCTTCGCGAGCTCAAGGTCCCGCTCGATCGGCCGCCACTCGCTCTCGGAGCAGATCCCCTTGTGGCCGTGCGCCCGCGCGAAATTCCCGTCGTGAACGTACCCGCCGCGAACAAGCGACTCGTCCTCGCAGTGGCAGACCGTGATCTTCCCGGCCGCCTTAATGCGCATCATCGCCTCTCGCATCATTTCCCGCGACTGAATCCCCTTCCCGTCGTCGGAAAAAGCCACCACATCCGGCGCCATCGCCTCGATTTCCGCGAGCTTTTCTCCCTTTTCGCCAACCGTGATCGCCCCGTACGGGAGCACCCTGACGACCGCGTCGTTTCTGATTATTTCCAGCTCCTTTTCGAGATTTTCCGCCGAATCCGGCACCGGGTTAAGGTTCGGCATCGCGCAAACCGCCGTAAAACCGCCCCTCGCCGCCGCCCGCGACCCGCTCTCGACGGTCTCCTTATAAGAAAAACCCGGCTCTCTGAAGTGAACGTGCACATCACAAAAGCCGGGAAAAACCGTCAACTCTTCCGCAACGGGAAGTATTTCCTCTGAAAGAACCGGAGAAAAGGAGGGAATCCTGCAGCTCCTGAACACAGAATACTTGCGCATTATGTCCGCCATACTTTCTCCTCCGTCTTGACGGCCTCTCTGTGCCGTCTTAAAGACACGCCCGAAACGACTCGCAAACGCGACCCGTTTTCGAACCGGAGATATTATACCACACGGGCGCGGGCGTGGCAAGAGGAAAATACGTGGCGAAAAGCAAAAAGCAATGATTCCAAAAGATTACAGCCTCTCTTCCGCCCTTTTTCCGGTTGACACCCGCCCCGCGTTTTGCTACACTTTAGTCGGCAAAAACATCACCTTGCCGCCGACGCGCGGCGAGCGGTTTTATAGCGTTTTATACGATTCAGGAGGATTCAAACCGTGAAAAAGTTCATTGCAGTTTTGGCGGCAATTCTTGTGGCGGCCGCGTTTACGACCGTTTCCGCACCGGTTTTTGCGGATGACACCGCGACCACCGGAACTTCGACCACAGAGGCTTCGACCACCGGGGCCGCGGAAGAAAGCGAGTATGTGAGGCTTACAGGCGAAGGCTTCGACCCCTACGCCATGTTTGCGTTCAGCGATAAAGGTGCGAACACCGAGATTGACCCGGACACCGTGACGTGGGCCGCGATCCGCTACAGGACGGCGGCGAGGTACAACGAGAACGGCGTGGAGTACATTATGCAGATGTACGTCAGCCCGGCCGCGGAGCCGTTCATTCCCGCTCACTACGCGTTCAGCGGCGAGTGGGACACGCTGATCGTCGACATGACCTCCGTGGCGGCGCGCTACGAAAGAGAGACGATTTGGGATTCCGGCAACTACACCAGCACTTCCGAGATCAGAATCGACCCGCTTGAGCCGGACAGAGACGCCGAGAATTTTGACGACTCCACAGGGCGCGGCATCGCTACCGAGGGGGATTACGTCGACATCGCGTGGATCGCGTTCTTTGAGAAGGAAGAAGACGCGCGGGCGTACACCGGCACCGAGAGCACGCCGTATTGCATTCTTGACGCGGGAAGCCTTTCGAGCCCCTACATGATCCACAATTTGAAGGCCGAGTATATGGGGAACGCTCCGGTCGAAGATCCCGAAGCCACAACAGAGCCCGGCGAGGCGGCAGAACCGTCCGCGCTGTTCGTGTTCACGGCCGAGGACGACGTTTGCGACGCGCTTTTCGGCGGCAGCAAGAATTTGATCAACGACGTGTATTTTAACGAGAAGTACTACGCCATCGAGGTGGCTCAGGGCGGCGACCCGTACATTGAGCTGTGCTTCGGGACGCTGGCAACGCTCGGTGACATCGACGAGATTTCCGCCGACGAGAACAGGGTCGTGCAGCTCGCGGTGCGCGTGAACACGGAGGAAGGCTACAAGAGTGGCTCGCTTTACTGGCAGACCGACGAACACCCCGGCTACAGCGAGGCCCAGAACCAGACCTACAACTACGCCGCCACCGACGAGATCCAGCTCGTGAATATCGACTTCACGAGGATCAAGAAGTGGGAAGGCACCGTCGGGAACCTCCGCTACGACCCGTTCTTTGAGAGCGCCGAGGACACCACCGTCGAGGTTTACTACGTGGCTTTCTTTAAGAACATGAACGACGCAGAGGCGTTCGAGGCGCGCTTCCTCGAGGAAGGGCTTCCGGCAACGCCCGAGCCGACAGAAGCTCCGACCGCTACGCCTGCTCCTGAAGCGACCGAGCCGCCCGCAGAAGAGCCCACGCAGGCGCCTGTTGAGGAGCCTACAAAAGAGCCTGACGCGGAGCCCACTGATGCGCCGGCTGCTACCGAAGCGCCTCAGAAAAAAGGCTGCGGAAGCGCGCTTGGCGGAATCTCCGCTTTTGTGGTTCTGGCTGCCGCCGGTTTTGGCGCAGTTTTTGCGATGCCGCGCAGGAGCAGAGGCAAAAAGGAATAAGGTTTAAGGTTTAAGGAAAAATTAACTGTTGATATAAAAAGGAGCCGCGGTCCCCTCGCCGTGTTTGAAGGGGGGCCGCGGCTTTCTTCTATATATTAGCGCCGCCGGATATTATTGCCGGAACCGCTCCGCGATTCGCTCCGCCGCTTCGAAAAGCTGCTCCTCGCTTTCAACGGAAGCGGAGCCGCTGATCTCGCCGGAGGAGCCGCCGCCCCGCCCGCCAAGGATCTCGTTGATGGCGGGCGCGGCTTTTTTCAAGTCGATTTTTTCCGATTTCATCACGTATTTCCGCTTCCCTGCGGGGCCTGCCACGGCGAGGAAAAAGAGCGCGCCTTCCTTGTGTTTTTCGCCTACGCGGTTAAGGGTGCGCATGTCGGCATGCTCGCAGAAGACGGCGCGATAGCCGCTTCCGGATTCGTTGCGGGCGGCAGTTGTCGAAGCCGCTGTCGAAGCGGTTGTAGAAGCGGTTGCCGCCGCGATTTTCAGCTCGAGAAGTTCGGTCAGAAGGGCCACGCATTCCTGTTCACGGGCCGCGTTTTCCGCTAAAAGACGGTCGATTGCGGCGGGAACGTCGCAGGGCTTCACGGAGAGCGTTTCTGAGGCCGTTTTAAGCGCGTTCAGCCTCGACCTGGTCTCTTTTACCGCCCCGCTGCCGGAAAGCGCGTAGAGCCTCGTACCGCCCTTGTAGGGCATGAAGGCCAGAACCGTAAAATAGCCGGCCATTCCGGTTGAAGGCAGGTGTGGCGCGCAGCAGGCGCACATGTCGGTGTCGCCGATCCTGACGATCCTGACGCGGCCTTCGAGCTCCTTTTTGCTGCGGTAAGTCATTTTCGCGAGCTCGTCCTTTTCCGGGAAAAGGATCTCGATCTTTTCGTTGCGGCGGATGACCTCGTTGGTGAGCACCTCGGCTTTTTCCACGTCCGCGAGGGTGAGCGGGCCGCTCGTGTCGATCGTCACGTACTCGTCGCCCAGGTGGAAGCCGACGTTCTCGAGTCCGAAAACGTTATGCACCACGCCGGAAAAAATGTGCTCGCCGGTGTGATTTTCCATGCGCCAAAGGCGTTTTTCCGCATCGACTTTTCCCGTGACTTTCGAGCCCTTCCCGAACGCCCGGTCCGCCACGTGAACGATCTCCCCGCCGTTCTGCCGCATACCCGAAACGCGCGCGCCGTCAATAAAACCGGTGTCGGGGTCCTGCCCGCCGCCACCCGGAAAAAACGCGGTTCTGTCAAGAACGACGTCGAAAAATCCGTCCTTCCTCGCGTCGCACGAAAGCACCTCTGCGTCGAAAACGAACGTGAGGCCGTCGGTTTCGTATATTTTTTCGGTTTCGCGTCTGTTTTCGGTCATATTTCAATCCTCCCTGTTGCGCGGCGGCGCCTACGATTCAAAACGCGCCGCTCAGTTCATTTTGTCGCGCCGGCCGCTTATTCAGTCACGCGCCGGCCGGAAACCAGTCTCGTTGCCGGCGCCTGTTTTCACTCCGCCCCGGCGCCGTTTAATTCCTGCTTCGCGGCCGAGTTTTCGCCGAGTCCCGCCACGCCGTCGACTGGCAGCGCGAACGCGATTCCCTGTGCAGGAAGAGTCGGTCCGCAGGCGGCGTAGAGCGCCTTCAGGATCCCGTTCCGGTGTTCCTTGTCGGTCAGGATCATCACGATCTCCTTGTGCGGCGTCACAGTGATGCCGTAGTACTTTTCCGCGTCAGGGCTGGCCGTTCCGTGCGCGCGCATAACGGTGCCTCCGGTTGCTCCCGCGGGCCTTGCCGCGTCCATGGCCGTCTCGCTGAAACCCTCGTTGACGATGCAAATTATAACTTCATGTTGAAAATCCATTTTCTACCTCCGGGCGCGCATTTTATCGCGCCTTTTTATCCGGTTGCGAAACTCACGTCGCGCAGCTCATTGCGCCGTGTTGCCTGCCGACGGTCCGAAAAACGACGCCGGCTCCTTCATGTCCGCCAGAAATCTGTAGGCGAGAACGCTTATAACGCTTGTCATCGGCACGGTGTAGGCGACGCCCTTCCCGTTTCTGACCGTTTTGAACTTTTCGCCTAAAATTTCGAGAATTCTATCGCTGTCGGACGCCTTCACGACACTCAGGATCACGCTCTTCCGCTCATCGCTGAGACCCATGATACCGAGCCTTGCGGTGGCGGCCGTTCCTTCAGCCGCAACGAAGCACTGCATGTTCGCGCCGAGGCTTTCGATAAGGTCCGCGTAGTACTCGGACTTGACGCGGTTGACGACGGTCACAAGGAGCTTGAGACCCTCGGGCGAGCGAACCGTTTCTTGAGAGCGAACCGTTTCTTGAGAGTGACCCGCATCGGAAGTGCGACCGGACTCCGAAAATCGACCCGCATCGGAAGATTGAAACGCATCGGAAGCGCGACCCGCCTCCGCGAATGAATTATTGTTGTCAGAACTCATTTTTGCCGCACGCTCCTTTCACATAAACTCGATGATCTGGGCATCGTCCGCGCTGAGTATCTTCGCGATCGCGCGCTTCTTGCGGAGCCTTTCGGCCACCGTCGCCCTGAAGCCCAGCACCTGGATCGTGATCAGCGGCGTCATCGCGACCATCGCCACAACACCGAACGCGTCGAGCGGGATCTTTTCAGCGCCCTGCAGCACGTAGCACGCACCGATCGCGAACGGCAGCACGAAGCTGGATGTGAGCGGACCGCTGGCCACGCCGCCCGAGTCGAACGCGATCGACGTGTAAATTCCCGGCACCAACAGCGAGAGCCCGAGCGAAATGATGTAGCCCGGGATCAGGTAGTAGAGCACCGAAAAGTCGAAAATGATCCTCACCACAGAGAGCGCGATTGAGATTCCCACGCCCGCGGAGAGCGCGATCATCATGGATCTTTTTGAGATCATGCCGTTGGTGACTTCCTCGACCTTCGAGTTGAGCACGTGCACCGCAGGCTCGGCCGCGACCGTTGCCATTCCCGTGATGAAGCCGAAAATGACAAGCACGTCCGTGCGGCCCGCCGACGCGAGCTCGGTTCCCAACTTGTAGCCGATCGGCATGAAGCCGATTTTCACCGCCGTCATAAAAATGACGAGCCCCGTGAACGTGTAGAGGATTCCGTGGGCGATGCCCAGGAGTTTGCGCACGGGCAGCTTCAGAACGGTTACCTGCAGCACAAAAAAGAACGCGGAAATGATTCCGAGCGCGATCGCGACCTCGCTGACCGTGTCGAGCAGCGTGACCCAGACGTTCCTGCCAAGGTGCGACGCCATCGAGTAGTCCGGCAGCTCGTAAGTGACGCTTCCCTTTGAAAAGATACCGATCATCATGACCGCGAGCACCGGGCCGACCGAGCAGAGCGCGATCGATCCGAAGCTGTTTTCGCCGTCGTTTTTGGTCGAAAACGTGGAGGCAATGCCTATGCCGAGCGCCATTATGAACGGAACCGTGATCGGGCCCGTCGTGACGCCGCCGGAATCAAACGCCAGCGCGGTGAAGTTGTTGCCGCCCCTCGCGATCATAACCGACGCCAGCGCAAAAAGAACCAGGTAAAAATACATCAAGATCTGCGCGAGCGGCTTGTTTTTGATGACTTTTATCACCGACAAAACGAGAAACACACCCACGCCGGCGCCGACAACGCCTATCAGCACCCAGCCGTTCACCATTTGCGAGACCTGACCCGCCAGCACCGACAGATCGGGCTCGGCAACGGTTATCACAACGCCCATGGCAAAGCAGACCGCCAGCAGAAGAAGCGGCTTCCCGGACCTCGACAGGCCCGTGCCCACCTGCTCTCCCATCGGCGACATCGCGACGTCAGCCCCGAGCGTAAAAAGTCCGATTCCAATAACAAGCAGCAGGGCGGAAACGAGGAACACCCCTATTTCCGTCCCGGTGAAAGACACCCACGGCGTCAGGTACATTATCAGCACGATGACCACCACCGGGATCACCGAAAACGCCGCCTCTTTGATTTTTCCAAGCAATGCTCTCAAAACGATTCTCCGGTCGATCTGCAAATCGGTTCAGGAAACGGTCTGCAAATCGGTTAACAATAACGGTTAAAAAACGAATATCAAAACTTTTTACAAAACCGTCCGGGAGACTTAAGCCGCCGCCTTCCGCAAATCTTTCGCGAAAACGGCCGTCGCCCTCCCGGACATAATTCTTCTATTTATAGGCGAAAACTACTCCCGCCCGGGAATCATTCCGCTTTGGAATCCCTCCCGCCTCGGAATCACTCCGCCTGGGAATCACTCCCGCCCCGGAATCACTCCGCCTTTGATGCGGCCTCGAGCGCCTGCGCCAGGTCCCCGATAATGTCGTCCGTGTTTTCGAGCCCCACGGAGAGTCTGACCATTCCCGCGTTGATGCCGGCCGCCACGAGCTGTTCGTCCGTGAGCTGGCGGTGGGTCATTGAAGCCGGGTGAAGCACGCACGTTCTGATGTCTGCCACGTGAACCTCGCGGGAACACATTTTGAGCGCGTCCATGAACTTCTCGGCGGGTTCGCGTCCGCCCTTCACGTCAAGCGAAATGACGCCGGAGCAGCCGTTCGCAAGATATTTTTGAGCCAACGAATGGTATCTGTCGCCGGGAAGTCCGGGGTAGCGCACCTTTTCGACCATCGGGTGACCCTGCAAAAATTCCGCTACTTTCAGGGCGTTTTTGCAGTAGCGCTCCATCCTGACGGCCAGCGTTTCGAGGCCCAGGTTCAGAAGGAAGCCGGAGTGCGCGGCCGGGTAGGCGCCGAAGTCGCGCATGAGCTGCATTCTCGCCTTGCCGATATAGGCCGCGCGGCCGAACTTTTCGGTGTAGACGAAGCCGTGGTAGGACTCGTCAGGCTCCACGAGCTCCGGGAATTTCCCGTTGTCCCAGTTGAAGTTGCCGCCGTCGACGATGACGCCGCCGCCCTGCACCGCATGGCCGTCCATGTACTTCGTTGTTGAGTGGACGACGATGTCGGCGCCGAAATCGATCGGCTTGCAGAGGACAGGCGTGGCAAAAGTGTTGTCGACGATCAGCGGAACGCCGTGCGCGTGCGCGATTTTCGCGAATTTTTCAATGTCGAAAACGGACAGCGCCGGGTTTGCGAGCGTCTCGCCGAAAACGAGCTTCGTGTTGGGCTTGAACGCCTTCCCGATCGTCTCCTCGTCCGCGTCCTGGTCGACGAAAATGCACTCGATCCCGAGCTTCTTCAAAGTGAACGCGAAAAGGTTGATCGTGCCGCCGTAGATCGTCGACGCGGAAATGAAACTGTCGCCGGCGTTGCAAAGGTTGAGAACGCTCATCAGGCTCGCCATCTGGCCGGAGGAAGTGCACATCGCGCCGACGCCGTGCTCCAGGTCGGCAATTTTCTTCTCGACGCAGTCCACGGTCGGGTTCGAGAACCTCGAGTACATGTGCGCGTTCGGAAAGTTGAAAAGCTCGCCGATCTCCGCGGCCGTGTCGAAAACATACGTGGTGCTCTGAACTATGGGCATCACTCCCGGTTCACCGTTTTTCGGTATGTAACCTGATCTAACGCATTTAGTCTCGTCTTTCATACTGCACTTCCTTAGCTTCCGTGCGCCGCGGGCGGCTCATTTTCTTCATTTCTGACCCGCACGCAAACGCGCCGTTTAATAGTATTTGAGCGGGGCGAAAACGTCCTCTTCCCAAAGGGTATTTTAGCCCCTGCCCGCATCTTTGTCAAGGAGAGTTCCCCTACCGGTTCTACTACCGGTTCTGCTCCCCTGCTTCCCTTGCGATGCTAAAAGACAAAAAAGAGGCCGTCCGCCTCCCGCAAAATCACGGGCACGCGAACAGCCTCTATTATTAAGTGTTCTTTAAAGGAAAATTATCAGAAAGCTCTCTTCTTAAGAACAACCAGTGCAACCGCAACAGCCGCGATCACGAAGATCACGAGGGAAGCGTCGCCGGTAGCCGGAGGATTCACAGGAGTGTCTCCGCCGGAAGCAGAGCCCTCAGCCGGGTTAGCAGCGAAGAATTCGCCTTCAACAACGTCGCCGACAACGATGAACGCGAAGGTTCCGTTGCCCTTGTTGCCTGCGTTGACCTGATACTCAATGTTCGGAACTTCAGCTTCAGCCGCATGGTCGAGAACCATGTAGGAGCCGTCGTTGGTGCCGTTGAGGTGGTCGCCGCCAACGGATACTTTGAAGACGTAGGTGCCTGCCTCAGCCGGAGCGGAGAGATTCAGAACTGCGGGAGGATTGCCGTTGGTAACAGCAACAACCGTGGCGGTCTCAACCGGAGCCTTGGACATGGAAGTCTCAATGTTGGTGTCGAACTTGAAGAGCTCAAGGGTGTAGGTTACGGGAACTTCCTTGCTCATTTCGCTTGCCCAGAAGGTGGTGAGTTTAACCGTGGTGAAAGCGCCGGTGGTGGTGAACTTCGCAGCGGCATATTCGCCGGGCTGGTTCATCCAGATAGCGTTTCCGTCAACCGGGTTGTTGACTCCGGCAACCGCGGTGTGCTCCTCAGTCGTGGGAGCCGAGCTTCCGCCGTCACCGACAACGAGGGTGAAGGTGTGGCCGACTTCGGTCTCATTGTTCTCGTATCTTGCGCAGATCTCGATCGTGTATGTTCCGTCGGGAAGAGCGTCGATGCCGGTCAGTTCCATGAGATCATCATCTTTGCCGAATCCGGTGTGCGGTCCGCCGGGAACAACAGGCTCCTGGCCGTCCTTGTTGAAAGCGCCGGCAACGTCCGGTCTGTCGCGGTAGTTGTCGGGAAGTGCTTTCTCAACGCCGTCAAGGGTGTAGAACATCTCTTTGAGAGCGCTCTGCTCAGATCCGCAGTATGCCCAGCCGATGATGTAGAGCTTGTCTCCCGGGTTGATGTTGATAGTGCTCTGGCTCTTAACGATTGATCCGCCGACGGCGTCAAGGTTGACAACCGCAAACGCAGGAACCGCAAGTGCGATAGTGAACGCTACTGCCAGTACTATTGCAAGTAACTTTTTCATAATAGAAGGTCCTCCATTAGTTTTTTGGCGGCAAACCGCCTTTGTTTCATTGATTATAACACATTCATTCACGCTTTGCAACATGGAAAAAGCAAAAGGGAAGAGCGCAAAACTCCTCCCTTAAATTCTGTCAGGTCTTCATTTCAGCTTCAAACAACGCTTTTCCCCGGGTCCTTCAAAGCCGCCAAATGACCTTAAACAAGGCAAAAACTTCTTTCAGCCCCTGAGCGTCAGTTCTCCGCCGCTTCCGGCACCTTTTCCGTCGTCACGGTAATCGTTTTCCCGTCGCTGTGCATGACCACGTCGCCGTGAACGTCGTTCCTGTAGAACTCCGCGCCGGTCTGCTCGAGGCGCTTGACGGTGCTCTTGTCCGGGTAGCCGAGCTTGTTTTCGGTGCCGACCTGCATGCAGATGTACTTCGGATTGACCGTGGAAAGGAACTTTTTGACGTTGCCGGCGGAGCTTCCGTGGTGGTCCGCTTTAAAGACGTCGGCGGTGAGGTCCTCGCCGGATTTCAGCAGCTGCGACTCGACCGTCGCCGAGATGTCTGCGCAGAGCAGGAACGTGTTTTCGCCGTACGTGAACTTGATGCAGATCGAGCAGTTGTTGAGGTTGTTCGGGTCGTCCTTTAAGGGGCCGATGACCTTGAACGAGCCGCCGCCGAGAGTATAGACCGCGCCGACCTCGGGGTTGACGGTGTTGATCTTGCGCTCCTCGATGATCGAGAGAAGGTTCTTGAACGGCTCCTCCGTGCAGCGCTGCTCGAGGTTGATGAACATGGTCTCGAACGGGAACGCCTCAATGATCTCCGGCATTCCGCCGACGTGGTCCGCGTGGCCGTGGGTCACCATAATGTACTTCAGCTCCGTGACGCCCTGCGCCTTGATGTAGCTGACCATTTTCTCGCCCCTGCCGACGTTGCCCGAGTCGATGACCATGGCCTCGCCGTCGCAAACGAGAAGCATTCCGTCGCCGGTGCCGATGTCGATAAAGTGCAGGTCGAAGCCCTTTTTGACCTCGGGCGTCGGCTCCTCGGTGGGTTCCTCGGTGGCGGGCGCTTCGGTGGGATTGTCCGCCGGCGCCGCCGTGGTGTCCGGGTTGTTCCCGCCGCCGTTTACGCACGCGACCGCTCCCAGCATCAGGAACGCCGCCAACAGCAGAACAATGACAGGTTTCAAGTATTTCATGAATACCTCCGTTTTGTAAAAAAAGGCGGGCCGCCGCGCGCGCGGCGGCCTGCCCCATTCATCAATTATTAATTATTTCCCGATCACCGACGACCAGAACGTCTGACCGTAGATGTCTGTGAACATGTAGACCGCGCTGGTGGTACCCGAAACTCTGACGTCGCTGAGCTTGAGCTCGCCGTTCACGACCAGCTGGTCGCCGAACATGTAGGAGTCGAGGAACTCGCCGTCGTAGCTGTAGTAGTCACACAGGAAGTCGATCTTCGCGCCGTCTTCGATCTCATCGATCTGCTTCGCGGCGGTCTCGGTCACCTTCTCGTCGTAGTCGAAGCTGACGCAGGTGATGATTCCGTTCTCGTGGGCGTTGTCGTAGACCGCGATGAGGTCCGCGCGCTGGCCGTTGTAGAGGCACGGAATCCTGTAGGTCATCGAGTAGTTCTTGCCGTCGTCGACCGTGTTCACGTGGTAGAACGCCACGGGCCTCCCGTTGATTGCCGGCCAGTATCCGTCATACTCGCCCACAAGGCCGCCTTTCTGGTTGACTGTGTACGCGTTGTCGACGCCCAGGTCGATGTAGCCGGTGCCGTCGTCAAGGAACACGTTCAGTCCGATTTCCTGCACGAGGCCCCACTTCGCGTCGCTCAGGTAGATGACGTCCTTTCCGTCGTCCTTCGTGAACATGAAGTCCTTCGCGTCAAGGTGGTTCGCGCTGATGTAGGACGACGTCTTTCCGATGTCGAGTCCCTCAAGGAACGAGCCCGCGATGCCGCTGACGTCAATTCCGGACGAGCCGCCCAGGAAGCTGGTGAGCAGCGAGGAAATGCCGCCGGAGGTGCCGTTGCTCGGAGACGAAGAACTGCCGAGCGTGCCTAGAAGCGAAGTCAGAGGCGACGTGGATGAACCGCCGGAAACCACCTGGCCGGACGTCTCGACCTGCGCGAACTGCTTGATGCAGGAGGAATACGCGGAGTCGACGCCGATTGCGTTGTACGTCTTAATGGCGGTGTCCACCTTGCCCGCGCTTCTGTACGGGAAGTAAATCGACAGACCGTAGGAGTTGACCATGTCGGACGACGTACGGTTGTACTTCACCGCGCTCAGAACGGTTTTCGCGAGCGTCTCGCCTTCCTTGGTGTTCATTCTGCCTGCGAGGTCCACGAGGTCGACCTGGTCGATCTTGTTCTTGGAGAACTCGCGGGTCCCGCTGCGGGCGTCGGAAACCCGGGCGTAGTTGTCGGAGTTGAGGAGCGCCGTGGTGCTCTTCGCGAAGTTGGTGAGACCGTCGGGAATGGTTGCCTCAAGCTCCGCCAGGTCGACGACAGAGAGGGTCGTCTTCGCGTTCTTTACGTAGGTCGCGCAGTAGTCCGTGAAGTCGTCGACGATGTTCTTGCCGATGTCAAGCGTTGACATCGAGGTGTTCTGGGAGAGCTTCGTCAGCCAGTTGGTGTAGTACCAGCCGGATCCGGGCTCGGTCTCCTCGGAGGCGATCATGTAGTCCGCGTACTGGGTGAGCATTATCGCGTTCTCTGCGGTCGCCATCAGGCACGCGTCGAAGCCGACAAAGTCAAACTTGACGCCGCCGTTCTTGAGGGCCGTGTTGATTCCCGCCAGCGACATCGAACCGGTGCTCGAGAATCTCTCGTCGTGGCCGTAGCCGCTGATCGAGCCGCCGCCGTGGTCCCAGAAGATAAGCATGTTGCGGTTCGCGGGGTAGTTCGTCTTGCACCAGGTGATGAACTTCGAGAGCGTCGACGGGTCGGTCATCGAGACGTTGCCCATGTTCTTCTCGAGAAGCTTGAGCGTGCCGCCCTCGACCTTGTAGATCTGGTTCGTCGAGTTGCTGATTGACGAGGTCTGCCAGGACTTGCAGCCGCCGGTGTAAATAATGATGTTAACGTTGTCGGAAAGGGTCGCCTTGCGCATCTCCGCGATGTCCTTGGTGGCCATTCCGTACTGCGATTCGAGGTCGGTGCCGCACATGTAGACCATGATCGTGACGACGTCTTTGTTGCCGCCCTTGATGGTCGTGTACTTGTCGCGGGCGCCGCTCGCAACGCTTGTGTTGAGCGTGCCGGTGTTGGCGGTTCTGGTCCAGCCCGAGGTAGTGCTGGACTGCGTGAAGCTCGTCAGCGCGGTGCCGCTCGTGTCGTCGGTACCTCCGCCGCCGAACAGCGACGAGAACAATCCGTTGCCGGTGCAGCCGAACATTCTCGCCACCAGGAATATGACGAGCGCAAGAACGATTATGATAATGATCGTCTTGATGCTCTTCCCGCCGCCGCTTCCGCCGGAAAACAGGCTTCCGAGCAGGCCGGAAAGTATACTTCCGCCTGAACCTCTCGTTCCGCCGCTTTCGCCGCCTGCGCCTCTTCCGGATTTGCCCGTTCCCGGTCTTCCGGAGTAGCCGCCCTGGTTTCCGACAGGACCGGTTCCGCGGCCTTCACCGCGTCTTCCGACTTCCTGCCCGTCGCCGGTCACGTTTCTGTTTCTTCTTCTTGGCGTATTGTCTGCCATTTTGCGATTCTCCTTACAATAATAGTGAGAGTTACGTTTGAGATTTGCGGGTTACGCTAAGTTTTTCCGGTTGATCTATAACTGTTGGAAAATACCCGCTTCTTTTAAGAAATGCCTGTTCAGCTTTCGGCAGGAAGCTTGGGCGTGATCGTTCCGAGAGCCTTCGCGTTGCTCGCAAGCTCCTTTTCGCTCAGAACTCTGTCGTAAAAACGGATGCCCGTTATCGTCGCGTCGTAAGACTTTTCCTCGCTGGGATGGCCGATGAACATGTGGCCCGCGATGTCCGTGCTCGAAGCCGCGTCTCTTGAGTCGATGAACTCGCCGTTCAGGTAGAGCTCGATCTGACCGTCCGCCTCAAACGTTACCGCGATTGTGGACGTTGCGCAAAGCTCAGCGGCGTCGCCCACCATGTTCGGTCTGGAACCGATTCCGTTGTTGCACTTGAACTCAAGCGCGTCGTCGGAAACGCGGATGAAAAGCGCGAAGTTGTCGTTGCCCGAGCTGTTCAGGAACGTCGCGTAGTTGCTTCCGGTGATTACCAGGTCCTTCATCGCGAACTCGACGGTGTACGCTTCGCCGTTGATGAGCTCGGCAATCCTGTCGGGAAGGATGATCCTGCGCATCGAGACGAAAAGGCCGTCGTCACGCCACTCGCAGTAATCGGAAAGCTTGAGTTCGATGTCGAGGCCGTTGCCGCTCAGGTCGCCCCAAACCGCGGACGTCTTGTCCATGCCGTTGGCGGTGTTGTAGTTGCCCTCGTAAAGCGCAACCAGACCGTCGGTAACATAGGGAATGTTGAGGTTCATGTTCTCAACCGGGGACGGGGTCTTGTCGGGGTCCTCGGTGGGTTCCGGTGTGGGCTCTTCGGTGGGCTCTTCCGTCGGTTCTTCAGTCGGCTCTTCCGTGGGCGGCTCCGTGGGTTTTTCCGTAGGCTGCTCTGCCGGCGCTTCTGTCGTGGGAGCATCGGTCGGAGCAGGCTTCTGATCGTCAGGTTTTGCGCACGCCGCGAAAACGGCCGTCACGCATATTGCCAGTATTATTGCGATTATGTATTTTGCTTTCATAACAACAAACACCCTCCTGTTTGCGAAATACTTTAATTTTATTGTACACCCGCGCACGCGACGTGTCAATGCCGCACTTGATATTGCACCGCTCACTTGACCGCTTCGCGATTGCGCCGCAGGCACCTTATTATCACGTAAAAGCCTGTGTGTTTCGCACGAAGGCGACTCGTAGCCTTAGCTACGTCGGAGACTGAGTGGAAACACACAGGCTTTATCTTCGTTGACAAAACCCTTCCAAATTGCGATAATATCCGCGAAAGGAGAGCGGGACCTTTGAACAGTTTGAACAATTCGAAAAGTGCGCGAAATAAGCGGCTGCGGCGCGTTTCCGCCGTAAAACGTATTCTCCCGGTGCTTCTGGCGGCGGTGCTTGTTATTTGTATGTGCGCGTGCGCGCGAACGGGTCCCGACGGTGGTAATATGGGCGAAAAAGCTACGAAATTCAAGTCCGTAAAGGTCGCGGGGAATGACATTTCCGCGTTTACGGTCGTTTGCGACGCATCCTCCGGTTCGACCGCTGAACGCGCGGCGGCGGACCTTGTGAAATACATTCATTCAACGACAGGCTTCGAGCCGCGTCTCGTGGTCTGTGACGGAACCGTGCCGGAAAACCTTACCGGTTCAAGAGTGATTTGCGTGGGGCAGACGCCCTTCGACACCGAAAAGTCGCTGGCGGCCGTAAAAGACCTCAAAAACAACGGCTACGCGATCGTTGCCGACGGCGGGAATCTGTTCCTGACAGGCGCGACGCCGACCGGTGCAATGTACGCGGTCTATTCTTTTTTGGAGGATTTCGTCGGCTGGCGTTTCTACTCGTCGACGTTCGAGCTGCTGAAAGACCGTTCGCCGCTCGACATTCCCGAAGGGTTCACGAAGACGTTTTCGCCGAAGCTTTTCAGCCGCGACACGTACTGGTTCGACACGTTCGACGAGACCTTCGCCGCCAAACTGAAGCTCAAC
>JAEEGL012647624.1_pt1 | contig 16000 bp, 11 predicted proteins | sample 9134231 | NCBI WGS metagenome assembly JAEEGL01 (sample SAMN16246548, study PRJNA631951) | gut metagenome | biome: gut microbiome; feature: rumen; material: fiber-attached | host: Bos | place: Iran: Karaj | collected 2018-10 | reverse complement strand
TCTATGATCGCCGTTACCGACGACCTCAAGCGACCTACCCTAATCACGTCGGGCAACCGTATCGCGTCTGCTTGTTCTTGCTTCGGATGGGGTTGACACTGCCCCTCATTTTACCATCCGTGCGGCAGTCTCTTACACTGCCATTTCACCCTTACTACACCTTTCACAAGGACGCTCGGTCATCCGAATTCTGCTGCGCAGAATGGGACCTCGCGGTGCAGGAAGGGATCTTCCCGTCTGCGACGGGTCCCTCCTTCCTGCATATAGCGGTATATTTTCTGTTGCACTTTCCTTGGAGTCACCTCCACCGGACGTTATCCGGCATCCTGCCCTGCGAAGCCCGGACTTTCCTCTGTATTTCAAGCGATTGTCCGGTCAGCTCATGTATGTGGTTAAACGTTAAATATACTTCCTCCGACAAACTCCCTTATAAGCGAGTTGTTCGGCAGTCCTTCACTCGTTACACCGAGGAAGTAATCAAGGAACTTAAGAAGCCTCTTTGCCTCATAATACTGCGGGTCCTCTTTGCTGATACCAAACAGTAACGGCTCGGCATAGAGTTTTAATACGGACAGTTCGTATATGAGTGCCGAGTTGAACACCGCATCGGCGCTTTCCTGATAAGGGAAGATATACTTTTCCTCACCGCGTCTTACGCTCCTCCACATATTGAGCGTACCCGATGCACTCGTTCCTCTCGTCCTGTTGTCCCTGACCATTCTGCGGATCAGTCTGACATCGGTCGTTGCTATACGGTTGTGCTCATCAACGTTGAGCGCCGTAAGTGCCGATATGTATATCTTGTATTTGCTCTCAGCGGGAAGTGCATATGACATCTTCTCGTTGAGTCCGTGTATACCTTCTATAACGAGAATATCATTCTCCGCAAGTCTCTTGTAATCACCCTTGTACTCGCGCTGTCCCGTCTTGAAATTAAACGAAGGAAGTTCGACCGTCTCGCCCGCAAGAAGCTTGAGCATATCCTGGTTGAACTGCTCGACATCAATTGCTTCAAGACACTCAAAATCATACTCGCCGTTTTCATCCTTGGGAGTATCCTCACGGTTCTTGAAGTAGTTATCAAGCGCTATTGGATGCGGCATAAGTCCGAGTGCGCGAAGCTGGATCGAAAGCCTGTATGAAAACGATGTTTTACCCGAAGATGAAGGTCCGGCGATCATGATGAACTTTCTTCCGCCCTTCTTCTTTATGTCTTTTGCGATCTCGGCTATACGGCTCTCCATGTATGCTTCCTGCAAAAGAACTACATCCTGCATACCTTCGTTACATATCATCTCATTGAGATCGCCGACGTTCTCGATACCGATGCTCTCACCCCAGTTGCTCGTCTCCTGAAGCGTCCTCTGAAGCTTGGGAGAATCGGTCCTGTCGGGAACGACATTGGGCGAATGTCTCGAAGGAAGCTGAAGGATGAGGCCCTCATCATACGCATAAAGATCGTAATGTGTGATATATCCGGTTGACGGTACCATGTATCCGTAGTAGTAATCCTTGTAATCACCGATCGAATACACATTGACCTTGGAAGCACGTCTGTACTTGAACAGTTTCACCTTGTCTTCCATTCCGGCTTCCGCAAAGATCCTTCGCGCTTCTTCAACGGAGTATGATGTTTTCCAGATGGGTATGTTCTGGGAGATAAGCTCATCCATCCTTGCGTGAACGCTGCGAACGAACTGATCGGTCGGCTCTACACCGACAAGCTTGCACAAAAGTCCCCTTCCTACGGTATACTGTGCAACGATATGATTTTCGCTGTCATCTCCTATGACATCGTGTACGGCTTTCACAAGAAGGAATGTCGCGCTTCTCCTATATGTCTCCATTCCGATCTTTTCGGCAAGCGTGATGAACTCGATCGTGCAGTCATGCGACAGTATCTTGTGAAGTTCACGAAGTCTGCCGTCCGCCGATACAAGTACGATCTTGGCATCATAATCCTTCTGGAAATCCTTCACGATCTGTTCATAGGTAGTACCCGCCTCGTATTCGTACTCGTTGTTCTGGATCGTAACTTTGATCTTTCTCATGTAACCCCTCCTTACAGTATCAATCCAATTCTCTTGTATTTTCAAACAGTCCCGGCTCCGACACGAGAACAAGTGCATCGGAATTGAGCGCCAGATCCGTTTTGATCTCTTCCATCCTCACAAATACATGGGGGATGTCTTCGTTCTGTGAAAGTTCCTTGAGAAGTTCGGAACAGTATTTTTTCTCGATAAGCAAAAACTCATGTAGTACCGGATTTTCTTCACGCAGAAGTATCTTGCCGTATCTGAAATATATCTCTTTGTCCCAGGACATCTGACCCGGAACGGCTTTGATGATCGGATAGAACTTATCGTCCTCGCTGACCATGTTCTCACTGATTATGCGCCAGCCGTTGTCCTGCAGGAAATGCCTCACAAGGCTCACATCCGACTGCGGCTCCATTATGATCTCGGACACTTTTTCGAGAACATCAGTCCCTTCCGAGAGTATCCTGATCATAAGCTTTCCGCCCATGCCCGCAAGCACTACGCATTTGACCTCACCCGGCTTGATGACGGACAATCCGTCGCCCTGTCTTACATCGATCTTTTCCGTAAGATCAACATCCTCAACGTTCTCCTGCGCGCGGATCACGGGACCCGCATTGATATCGCATGCGATGACATACGGCGACACATTCTCTTTTGCAAGATATATCGGCAGATACGCATGATCGCATCCGACATCTGCCACCGGCAGGCCCGGTGTGATCATTTCGGCTACAGCCTTTAGTCTGTCCGATAATATCGCCATTCGTTAGTCCAGATAATCTTTGAGCTTTTTGGAACGTGAAGGATGACGAAGCTTCCTGAGTGCTTTTGCTTCTATCTGCCTGATACGCTCACGCGTTACGTTGAATTCCTTGCCGACTTCTTCAAGCGTGCGTGCTCTTCCGTCATCAAGACCGAAGCGCAGGCGCAGTACCTTCTGCTCCCTGTCGGTAAGTGTCTCGAGCACTTCAACGAGTTGCTCCTTGAGCAGTGTGAATGCTGCAGCCTCAGCCGGCACGGGAACGTTGTCGTCCTGGATAAAATCACCGAGATGGCTGTCTTCTTCTTCACCGATAGGTGTCTCAAGCGATACGGGCTCCTGTGAGATCTTAAGTATCTCCCTGACACGTTCAACGGGAAGGTTCATCTCTGCGGCGATCTCCTCGGGGGTGGGTTCGCGGCCGAGTTCCTGAAGCAACTGACGGCTTACCCTGATGAGCTTGTTGATCGTCTCAACCATATGAACGGGGATCCTTATGGTCCTTGCCTGATCGGCGATAGCACGTGTGATAGCCTGGCGGATCCACCACGTTGCATATGTACTGAATTTATATCCCTTTGTATAATCGAACTTTTCAACCGCTTTGATGAGTCCGAGGTTTCCTTCCTGGATCAGATCGAGGAAAAGCATACCGCGGCCGACATAACGCTTTGCGATCGACACAACAAGACGAAGGTTTGCTTCGGCAAGACGTTTCTTTGCCTCTTCGTCACCTTTCTCCATCCTCTTGGCCAGATCTATCCCCTCTTCGGCAGATAAAAGCGGCACCTTACCGATCTCTTTGAGGTACATGCGGACGGGATCCTCGATGGACACGCCGTCGGGAACGGACAGGTCGATATTCTCGACATCAACCTCTTCTTCCTCGGAAAGATCTATCTCCTCCTCGGGAATGTCTTCTTCCTCTTCCTCAACGATACGAAGAAGGTCGATACCGTTCTGCTCCATGAACTCATAGATCATGTCGAAGTGATCGTCGGTCAGTTCGTAATCACTGAAGAACTCGGCGATCTCACCCGGCTCGAGCACGTTCTTTTTCTTCTTCGCAAATGCTTTGAGCTGCGCTAAGCGCTCCTCAAATTTCTTCTGCATTTCTTCTTCCATGTTCTCTTTCTCCTCAATTGATTTTTATTACAGCTTTCTCGAGTTCCTCGAGTTCTTTTCTGATCCTGATTATCGTGTCAAAATCATTGTTATCCCTGTCTTCTCTCGTAAGTGAGAGTCTCTTCACGTTCAGCATCAGATCCTTAAGTGCGCCATCTTTCATCGCCGCATTTTCGAGATTTCCTACGTTCTGGTGAAACGCCTCGGCGATCTGTCTCTGCTCCTCTTCCTCGGTAAACATGCTTATAATGTCCGCCGGATTGGGAGAGCCTTTTTCTATCTGCTCGAACAATACCCTTGCAACTTCCCGGTACAGCGGATCGGAAAAATCATCCGCTCCTATGTATTGTCCTACCGTTTCATATATCTCAGGCTTTTCACATATCCATGACAGGAGCCTTGACTGAACGAGCCGTGCGGCTTCGCTTATGTCGTTCCTGTCACTCCTTGTGGGAGCAGGCCTTTGCGATATCTTAACATCCGTTCCGACGAGCGCCTGTTTTCTTATGACTTCGTTCATCGAGTCGGCCGAAACATCATACCTGTATGCGATAAGTCCGACATAATTGTCACGCTCAACGGGATCTTCAAACCTTAATATCCTTGCGCAGACATCCTTGATGAACCCGCTTTTTCCGGAAGGATCCTTTAAGTCATACTCACTCTCGAGCATCCTGACTTCATACATGAATCCGTTTTCGGCATCGTCTATGCGCTTTTGGAATTCCTCGGCCCCGAGTCCCTTTATGAACTCGTCGGGATCCTTGTAGGGCTGCATGTTGATGACCTTGGCCCGAAGTCCCGCGGCACGAAGTGTCGTCAGCGCTCGTTTTGCGGCATCCACACCGGCTCCGTCCGAATCGTAGCACAGCAGGATGTCCTTATATCTCGTGATCTCATCTCCTCTCACATTCTCCCTCGCATATCTTGCGATAAGGTTCGCATGGCCCGAAGTAAATGCTGTCCCGAGCGATGCCACGGCCTGATCGAAACCTGCCTGATGGAGTGAGATGACATCCATATATCCTTCGCATATTATTATGTTCTTTGCTTTTGATGACTTCGCGATGTTCAGTCCGTACAGGTTGCGGCTCTTATCGAAGATCATCGTCTCGGGGGAGTTTAAGTACTTGGGTTCTCCGTCACCCATCACTCGTCCGCCGAATCCTATGACACGGTGTCCCGTATCCATTATCGGAAAGATGACCCTGTTCCAGAACTTGTCCGTCATCCCCTGATTTTCACGCCAGTTGAACAGTCCGCTCTCCTGAAGCAGTTCATCGGAGTAGCCCTTACTCTTTAAGAAGCGGTATGTCTCATCCCTTGAGGATCTGGCAAAACCGAGACCGAACTTCTTCATCGTCTCGTCCTTAAGGCCCCTGCCGCGAAGATACGACATCCCCCGCGAACCGGCCTCGCTGCGCAGCTGTGCGTAGTAATACGTGCCGGCGTCTTTATTTATGGCCAGAAGCTGTGACCTGTGATTTTCGCGTTCACGCGCTTCCCGGTCGTCCGATTCCGGAAGCGTTATCCCGGCGCGGTCGGCCAGCATCCTTACAGCTTCGGTAAAAGTCATGTTCTCGTACTTCTGGACGAATGTTATGACATTTCCGCCCTGGTGACAGCCGAAGCAGTAGAACATCTGCTTGGACGGTGTTACCGAGAACGATCCCGTTTTCTCGTTATGGAACGGGCACAGCCCGAAATAATTGCTGCCTTTTTTATTTAATCTGACATAGGAGGATATGACGTCAACAATGTCATTGCGCGCTCTGACCTCCTCTACAAGTTCATCGGGATAATACAAAAATACAACCTCTTCTATAATGAGTGTCGCGCCATGCAGAATTCTCCTTCGGAGAATGGCGCTCCACGTGCAGTAAGGAATCTTCCCACTTCGTGGGCCCCTCCTTTCTGCCTGTTACATCTCCTTCCAGGAGTTTGGTAAAAACAGTTCATTGAACACTCCGACCGCATAACGGTCCGACATCGATGATACGTAGTCGCAAACCGCACGCTCCCTGCTTGCTTTCCCTTCATTCATAAGGTTTAAGTATTCCTCCGGAAGCTTGTCGGAATTATTCAGATAATAATCATACAGATATTCCACCAGACGCTCGGCCTTTTGTTCCTCGCTCTTGACCTTCGGATTCGTGTAGACCCTGTCAAACATGAACTGGCGAAGATCGGTCATGGCCTGTGCGATCTCATCGGACATGCATATATCGTTCTTGCCTTCGGAATTCCTGATGATATCGTGCGTAAAGCAGTCAAAACGCTTTGTTGTCGTGTCCCCGAGCGTATCGCGGAGATTCTTCGGGATATCACTCTCGCCGAGTATCTTGCCTCTTATCGCATCATCCATGTCGTGATGTATGTATGCGATCTTGTCGGAAAACCTGACGATCTTGCCTTCAAGCGTTGACGGCATGCCTTTTGTCTTGTGGTTGAGTATCCCGTCCCGAACTTCCCACGTCAGATTGAGTCCCGCGCCGCGCTTTTCAAGCACCTCCACGACGCGAACCGACTGAACGTTATGCTGGAATCCTTCGGGACACACACGGTTGAGCGCACGCTCACCCGCATGGCCAAACGGCGTATGGCCAATATCATGTCCGAGAGCGATGGCCTCGGTAAGGTCCTCGTTGAGCCGAAGAGCCTTGGCGATCGTCCTCGCATTCTGTGACACTTCCAGGGTATGCGTAAGACGGGTTCTGTAATGATCACCTTCCGGTGACAGAAATACCTGCGTTTTGTCCTTGAGCCGCCTGAAGGAATTACTGTGCAGTATCCTGTCGCGGTCTCTCTGGTATACAGGTCTTATATCACATTCTTCTTCAGGGATGTCCCTGCCTTTCGACTCCATGCTCTTGGATGCATAGGGCGAAAGGTATTGATCCTCCCACTGTTCGATCTCTTCTCTAATCGTCATGATAAAAATCAGCTCCTACATACATTATTCCGCATGAAGGAGCTTTTTCCTTTTTTTGTTTTCGGGAAATTGTAAAAGATGGGAAAAATCACTGATCGGGCGCTTCTCCGCCTGCCTCAGCCTCTTCTTTTGCCTTGTCCGCGCTGGACGGATCGTAATTCGGCATGTATTTTCTGTAAAGTGCTATATGATCGTATATACATCTCCAGCTGCCCGCGGAATTACCCGTGACAACTATTATATCGTTTCCGTTGCCGTCGCTTGCGTAGCTTGCCGCACAGTTTCCCGACTGCTTCACATATCCTGTCTTGGCACACGTTATCTCGGCACCGATAGGCTTATCCTCGGCTCTTCTTAAGAACCAGTTTGATATCTCGATACCGTTCGGGTGCATATCCGTGGGAGTCGTCGTGTAAGTCCTCGTGGAAAGGACTTCTTTGCACAGGGGATTGGCAACCGCAGCACGCAGTATCATTGCCATGTCGTAACATGTGCAGTAATGATCGTTGTCAAAAAGTCCGACACAGTTCGTGAAATGTGCCGTTTCGCTAAGTCCCAGAGTCTCAAGCTTTTTGTTCATAAGATCGACAAAAGCCTCGTGCGATCCCGCAACATATGTCGCAAGACCTACGGCAGCATCGGCTCCCGACGGCAGTATCGTTCCGTAGAAAAGATCCCGGACCTTTACTGTTTCGTTATCATTAAAACCGACCCTGCTCGCGCCGTGGCTGTTTGCGTAATAATTGATCTCCGGAGTTATCGTGAACTCATCTTCCAGGCCGTCTTCGGCTATGTTCTCTGCCGCAACGAGCACCGTCATTATCTTCGTCATTGATGCCGGATACATCATCGTTTTGCCTTCACGCGATGCAAGGATGACGTTGTTGTTGATGTCAATGACTATGCCGTACTGGCTTATGACATCCTCTCCCATTCCTTCCGTCTGTGTGTTGGCTTCCGCATAGTACTGGGTGTTCTTGAGCCGCTCACGCTCTTCGGCCCTCTGCCGTGCCTCTTCAACAACCGTGATGTCTATGACAGGATGCGCGGCATAAACAAACGGACGCTTCGCAAGTTCTTCCTGCAGTTCTCTGTACTGATTGAACTTGGAAATATCCGCAAACACAAAAATAAGGATTCCTATCATGAACCCCACATTTAACGCCAGCGTGCCTATCCGGCGTATATACCACGCACGTTTTGCTCTATATTTGACAGCAGCGAGCTCTTCGGCATCCTTTTTTGCCTGCATCTTCTGAAACAGAAGATCTTCAAGCTCGCGGCCCAACTCAAGTCTAATGGCATACATAGATAAAAGTATATATTAATTTGTTCTCATTGTCAGCCTAAATTGCTCACTGTTCCGACGGACACGTAATTGTTCAGGACGGCGTCGTAATCCGAATCCGGATCCGCGATATACTCGTGAACGCCTTCGACCATCAGCTCCATTCCGCCGTCGGAAAAAGTCTGCAGAACATTGTAGTGATCTTCGAAAAAGGCCCGTCTTGACACTCTTCTGCCCCGTAATACGCCTTTGCACTCGGCCAGCGTACAGCCTGGAAAATTAACGTTTATGATCCGCCCCGGAACATACGGTTCGTTTATCAGTTCCGCAAGTATATCCCTTAAATATCTGTCAGTAACTTCATGACACGTACTCATGTCCTCAGATAAAGCTATTGCAAGATATCCCTGAAATTCCGCCTCGAAAGCCGCTCCGGCCGTTGCCGAATACTGTATGTCCGAAGCCATGTTATATCCGTAATTGATACCCGAAAGGACAACGTCCGGTTTTTCGGGAATGATATTTTTGCATCCGACTCTGACACAATCTGCCGGAGTTCCCGTACACGAAAAAGCCTTCACGCCATCCACGGGGAAAGTATGCGGATGGATCTCAAGCGAATGTCTTAAAGTTATGCTGTGCGACGCCGCGCTCCTTTGTTCGGCAGGTGCAACCACCCAGACTTTGCCGAATTCTTTGGCTGCCCGCGCCAGTCTTATTATGCCGTCCGACTCTATTCCGTCATCGTTTGTTATCAGAATATTTTCCACTTGATCCCTCCGGTATCATTCCCTTCATCTTCCTCATTAACTTCAAGGCCGTACCTGTATCTGAGTTCTTCGGAAAGTTTAGCGCCCTTAAGTATATCATCCGCCTTCCTGATAAGATCGTTTACCGAATATCTTCTGTAGTAACCGACCTTCGGATCGGCTCCGGATTCTTTTGCGGTGGTGATGAAAATATCCCTGCCCTTATGATGTCCGAAGCAGTTCAGGATATGTGCGATCTCAACCCCGCTCTTTATATCGATGATATCGGTCAGATCCTCCATGCATATAAAGACAAGTTCATTCTCCTGATCGAATTCGAAAGAAACCTCTCCGTCGTATCCATGATATACGGTGGCATCGACATTCATCAGAAGCTGGCTGTTTTGCGGTACATATCTGAAATAAGCACCGTCGCTATAGAGGACATCCAGTTCATTATCCGCAAAAGTCATACCGAGCGGAGTCACACCCGGACACCGTATCGTATTGCTTACCTTACCGTTTTTGTCTGCCAACAGTATCTTCTTACCATCGGAGACGGCAAACAATCCGCCCAGCGAATTATCCGAATAACAGCAGGGCTCCGTCCAGTTTTCCGGAGTCTGAAGTTCAACGGTTTCGCCGCTGTTAATATCAATGATATGATCTTTATCACCGCGAAGGCAGACAGCACCCTCTTTTCCGTACCAGACCGGAGGATTCTTTATGTATCCGACCTCTTCGGGAATGGTAAGCTCTTTCTTCTCTCCCGTATCAATATCCTGTACAACAAGATTGTTCTTAAGATCCTCTCCTCTTACGATGTAAACAAATTTCCCGTCCTTCATCGTAAGTGCATCATCGAAGGTCGTTGCCATAACAAAACTCTCGGCTACAGTGATCTTTTGAGAAGCGATGTCAAGCAACTCTATGTCGTAATGATCACCGTTATTATAGCCGATGTACACTTGATCTTTATATATTCCGAGAAGTTTGAATTTGTAATTCCCGTCTCCGTCGAGTTTTGTCTTGGAGTACTGACCGTTTCCGTCAAGTCCGTATATTTCTATAAAAGCATTTTCATAATCGGTTGTAAGGATAACGAGACAGTTTTCATCAAGGCAGGAAGCAAGCTTCGATCCTTCCAGAGTTGCATCATCGCAAAGCGGAGTCCACTCCTCGTCATAAACATTAACGCCGTAGTATATAACCTCATGCCCGTATCTCTGCCGCGCATACACTCCGTGGCTGACAGCGGCCTGCCGGAGTTCATCGGTAAAATACCGGTTGTAGTATACCGCATCCGCATCGGTATCCGGTGCCGGAACGGCATATCCGCCGTTTGCGGTTATATACGCGGGAGAGCCGTCCCCGTCCTTATCACTGACATCGATCACGGAATCGTTCACGTTGTTGGTGTATTTCATCTCGCCCGTTGCACAGTCGTATACCGTGACGACATTACCGGAGAAATATGCGATCGTATCTTTCGAAAGATTAACGAATCCGCTGTTTATCGTTACGCCGTTACATGTGAAATCGGAAACCCACTTCTCTGACATATCCGCCGCATTAAGGCATCTGAGCGTCGAATGGTCGGTGGAGATAAGCTGAGACGAGCCAAACGACATACTGCCGCTCATGTCTGCCATGGTCGATGCCACTACAAACGTATCATCATCGATCCATCCGACATCCTTGACGTATTCTTCGGTATAATCGGATATCTCCATTTTTCCGGTCGCAACATCCGCAACACCGTATGTATAGCTTCCCCATCCGCCTATTCCGCAAAAGGCGATCCTCTTCCCGTTCGGCGAGAGCCTGCTTACGGTCATACTGAGGTCGTTAAGATCCGGATTGTCCCGGGGCGTTATCCTGCTTTCCACCTTACCCGTACGGGTATCGATCTTCAGATATTCCCTGTCGATTGTGCCGATATAAAACGACGTTCCCGATACCATAAGGTTTTCGGCCGTCAAAAAACTGTCCTCCCCGTTGGGGTGAACCCAGAGTTCTGTTCCTTCGTCCGCATCATATCCCTTAATGTTTTCCTTGTCCCATACGACAAGCGTCTTATCATCCGGAAAGCTCATTCCGAGTATCTGCAGCTCAAGGTCGTCTTTATACAGGATCCTTTTGTGATCCTCTGTATCCCATACACCCAGTACATCACCTTCGTCGCGGATCGCGATCTTCTTTCCGTCCCCGCTTAAACGGAATTCGGACACCATGCCGGGCATCGGGTAATTCCAGGCAGCGTTGATATTGTTTCCGTTGCTTGATTCATACGCCAGAGTCGCATCGGTCAGTGCCTTTATGGCTTCCGCCGTGATCGGCCTGTCGTCCTCCTCGCTTTGCGGGAGCGCCTCAAGAGCGAGCTGCAGGGCCGTTATACGCTGTTCCTTTTCGAAAAGATTTCCGGATTCGTTTGCAAGATATCTGGACTGGTTTCTGAGTGATTCAAGGTAGTTTTTGTGTATCTTATCCCTGCTGTAATACATATAACCGCTGAATGCAGCCATAAGTGCCATGACGATCGCAACAACCGCCATCAGCTGTTTTAACCTGTATTGTCTGCGGCGGTTCATGAGTTCATCGTAAGCACAGCCGATTATTCCGCTTGCAAGACGCGGAAGTTCCGTCTTCTTCGCCTTTCTAAGCGGCATTCTGAAATCGCACGAAAGCGGCTCCATAGGCATACTTACGGTCCGCTCGTTCCCATCTTCGTCCTTTACGACGCAGTCTTCATATTTGAGAATGTCCGGTATGACATCGTAAGGTTCCCCGTTAACAAGAACGGTAAAGATATCCCTCTTCGAATGATTTTTCAGGAAGTACTCTATCTCTCTGGGAACCCACATCGATTCCTTTGTGTTCGTCGAACAAATAACGATAAGATAATCGGAATCGGCAAGCGCGTTCGAGATAGAATCGCTCAGATCACTTGTTATTGGCAGCTCGTCTTTGTCTCGGAATATACGGCTGATCCTTTTTATTCCGGTCTTCTTCCGTATCTTGTGCGGGATATGAAAACGCTCCAGTCCTTTATGGACCGCCTCAGCCACCTTGTTATCTTCGGGCGCATGTTTGTACGAAATAAAAGCATTATAATGATCGATCATCTCTTAACCTTTCCATTCACTTTACAGTTCTTCGATCCACGAAAAGAATTTATCCAATCCCTTGTTTTCTTCCCTTGTCTCAAAAAACAGTCCTGCCGTATACCTTTTGACGCAAAATCCTCGGTGCATTCATATTGTATAAGGCAGTCTTTCCGGCTTTTAAAGCCTACATACCATAATGTATTCCTCGCTGTTTTCATCCTCGATCGTAAAACCGACATTTTTATACATCTTAACAGCATAATTGGCCTTCTGCACGGCCAGGGAAGCCTTATTGTAACCTTTATTTCTCAAAAGTTCCAGCATTTGTTCCATCAGTTTTGTCCCTATGCCCTTGCCGCGATACTCCTTATACAGCGATATGGCAAAAGACGGCGTATCATCATCCACGTGTCCGTAATCGTTCATAATACGGGTCCAGACAGCACCGATCACGCGTCCGTTGTCGTCCGCAACAAGACAGTGATCGGCTTTGCCATTTCCGAAGTTTTCGTAATACAGTTTCAATTCCGGCTGCTCTATTATCTCTCTTGCAGGCGGCTTGACACCTTCCGGAATAAAGATCGCCTCATATAGAAAATCCTTGAGAAGATCGTATTCGTTTTCTTTTATCTCCCTTATCGTCATAAACTTTCTTCCCGGAGTTATTCCAACCCCTTTTTGATATCGATGATATAGATGTCCGCCTCTTCTCCCTCGAATGTGAAGCTGCGTTCATACGCGCCGCCGTTTTTCAATTTTGAGGCATGGTAAATTCAAAATATTCGTAGTCACCTTTGCCGTATATCTCCTGGCGGACCAGCTGATCGTACTCCGTGTATCCGCTCAAATACTGGTTCCTTATAAGCTCACTGTGGTAGGATAGTTCGTCAGGATCATAATCAGAGCGGATAGTTCCATCCTCATTTCTTGAAATATTATATAAACAAGCGCCATCGTAAATCACATATTGATCCGTGCCGTCATCGTTCTCTTTGTCCCAGTGGATTTTATATATACTGACGAGTATGTTCTGAATCCTTGCGTTTTCATCCTTTGATGTAAGGAAATAGCTTGTAATATACTCGGGCTTTTCGTTCCATACCCAATCGGTATAAAAGAGACTGGTATTGTCCCATAATTGTCCTTCAATAGCCTTGTTTGCATTTTCTACAAAAAACTCACCCGAGGTCAGCTCTTCGGCAGACAATATATAGGAGGCCCGTTTTGCCTGACGCGTCGCTTCTTCTTCAGCTTCTCTGGCCGCTTCTTCCTGCTTGCGTTTTTCTTCTTTCTCTTTTTCTTCCGCTTCCCTGCGTTCCTGTCTTTCTTTATCTTCCTGTATGCGTGCTTCTACTGCTTTTTTCTCTGTCTGTAATGTAACGATCACCGTAGGCACCGTAATGATGAGAAAGAATGCAGCAACCACAGCAATTACGATGACCTTGATCTTAAACTGATCCTTAGCCTTGCGTTTCTGATCACTCATCCCTGTCTGCGCCTGTGTCAGCTGCTGTTTCCGTATCTCTGCTTCCACTTTCATTTTCTGGTATTCGAGATCTTCATTGTCATAGTCTGCCATGAATGCGGAATCGCAATTTGCGCAATAGAATGTTCCCTCGCTTACCATCTTGAGCGTTCCGTTACAATTCGGGCACTTTAAACTCATTAACTGCATATTCTTTAATCCTCTGCTCGTTTCCCTGTCGCCGTCACATCTTCCCAAGGTCTGATCACCAGCCACAGATGGACTACGCGGTGCGATATTCCCTTCTCGTTATTGTTATGCATTATATTTCTCCACTAACCATACTCAATATGCGAGATTATAACACAAAACCCGCTTCTTCTGTCATTGCACCGGAAAACGACGTAAATCCATGAAAAATCACGTCTCTGATGATATAATACTTTTAATGTAAAGATTATAAGGAGGATTCCGATGAATCTTGAAGCAGTAACGGAAATGATCGATAAAATCTTATGGGGGTGGCCGCAGATAATCATATTACTCGGAACCCATCTTTTCATGAGTTTCAGAACCGGTTTCATTCAAAAGGATATCTTCAAAGCGATAAAACTTTCCGTAGCAAAAGACCCCGAGGCGCCCGGTGATGTATCACAGTTCGGTGCTCTTACGACCGCTCTGGCATCAACCGTCGGCACGGCAAACATCATAGGAGTCGGAACGGCTGTTGCGCTTGGAGGGCCCGGTGCGGTTCTTTGGATATGGCTGACGGGAATATTCGGAATGGCTACCAAATACGCCGAGACTCTCATAGCTTTAAAATACCGCGTCAGGAGCGAGGACGGGACAATGCTCGGAGGAGCCATGTACGCTTTGGAAAGAGGCCTTAACATGAGATGGTTGGGAATCATATTTGCCGTTCTCGCCTCGATCTGCGGGCTTGGCATAGGATGTTCCGTGCCTGCCAATGCCGTCGTGTCGATCATAAAGACCAATTTTGCTTACGATGAAACCTCTGCAAAGACCATAACATATATTACGGCAGTGATCTTATGTACGCTGGTCGGAATAGCGATCATAGGAGGAGTAAAGTCCATTACAAAGGTATCTGAAAAACTTGTGCCTTTTATGGCGATCTTCTATGTACTCGGCTGTCTTACCATACTTGTATTAAACGCGGACGTTATGGGAGAGACGATCTCTACCATCGTTTCCGCGGCATTTACAACAAGGGCAGCGGGAGGAGGATTTATCGGAAGCACGATTTCCATCGCATGCAGATACGGAATAGCAAGAGGATTGTTTTCGAATGAATCGGGAATGGGATCCGCACCGCTCGTGGCTACAGCAGCACAGACAAGGAACCCCAAAAGACAGGCTCTGGTTTCCATGACGGGAACTTTCTGGGATACGGTAGTAGTCTGTCTGATGACAGGACTTGTGCTGGTCTCATGTATCATCAAGCATCCGTTCATAGACGGGACAAGCGGTAACGGGTCTGAACTCTCTTCTCAGGCATTTTCCACCATTCCTATCGTAGGCAATCCCATTCTTATTATCGGACTTATTACTTTTACATTCTCCACCATGCTGGGATGGTACTACTACGGCGAACGATGTGCGGTCTATCTGTTTGGAGAAAAGGCCATTATTGTTTATAAGATCATTTGGATATGCGGCATTTTTACCGGTTCTGTCGCTGAACTTAAAGTGATCTGGAATATAGCGGATGTTCTGAACGGGCTCATGACGATCCCTAACATTGTAGCGGTTCTGCTTCTTTCGAAAATGATCGCCTCCGAGACCGAAAAATATGACGGCAGACATATTGATGATAAAGACGTATCAGAAATCCCTGTTATACACAATTCAAGAAAAGGAGTACTTTTCTGACCTGCAAGTGTTCTTTGCATCGGCTGTGGCTGTAAGGAGTCTTTCTTCTCCAACCGTCGTCAATCTTTGCGGAGTCTTCCACCCGGTTATCACACCAACACCTGGTATACATCTACCGACATATCCCTATTATATACTTCGTAAACCTTGTCGGCACAGCTTATCCGATTTTCTTCTGCATATTCCTTTATCAGGATATGGGCTGTCGCAACCTTTGAAAATCCTTCAGTAAATCTTATATGCAGGCACTTTTCCTCAAATACTTCTATGGAATCATCTCCATTATAGTCACTGACAGGTAAACATGTCCTCATGGAAAACCCTTCTTCATCAGCTAGATTTTTGTATATGACAAAATGACTGCCTAAGGGATTAATTCCTTTTAGCGACGCCTTCTCATAAAGTTTTCCAACAGAAATACCGAGATTTTCAAGGTCAGTATTCTCATCAATATAGAGACATCTGCATTGATTAAAAGAAGTGATATCTGGTATGTCGCTGCAAGGGACTGTTTCCTCTTCATCTTTATCAGTGAGTTCTCGAACCTCCTGCAAGTGAAGATCCATCTCGCGAATCTTACTATCAACAAGTTCTTTCTCTGAAGATTGCCCATCTAATATCTGCTTTATTTCATATATT
>JAEEGL016884275.1_pt1 | contig 16001 bp, 13 predicted proteins | sample 9134231 | NCBI WGS metagenome assembly JAEEGL01 (sample SAMN16246548, study PRJNA631951) | gut metagenome | biome: gut microbiome; feature: rumen; material: fiber-attached | host: Bos | place: Iran: Karaj | collected 2018-10 | reverse complement strand
AGTTACTATCTTAACAACTTCGGCAAGCAGTTTCAGAGAGGAACATAATTACCTGGAAAAAAGCGTGGAGGAATGCGTATTGACAAATGTTTTAGAGAAGGCAAAGGCAATTCGTAGGTTTACTGCGAGTTGCCTTTTTTGTTATAATGATTCTGATCGGAGGGAAGATTGGGATATGAAGCATAAACGACTAAACCGGGAGGGATGGGGCTTCCAGTTCTATCCGTACTATCAGATGAGAATAGATGAGGAACTTTTTCACGGGATGGCTTGCTTGATAAAACTAACCGATGGTGAAAAAAATTTCTGGGAGACGCCAAAAGCAGGCAGGATACAGGTAACGGGTGAGGGGATGAGCTGGCTTGAACTTGTGCCGGACGACATGTCAAGAGTTATCACGATCATGTACTTTCCTGAAGGGACGCATGATGAGGAGAGACATAATTATCCGAATCTTTCGGATAAAAGATTCCAGCCGTCCGTTTATTATGTTGATGTCATCGAAGGTATTGAATATGATGAACATGGAATTGCCATATTCATCGACAAATATCTTGATGTCATATTCACTCCCGAAGGAGATGTCAAGATCGATGACAGAGACGAGCTTGATGAAGCATACGCCTCGGGCGAGCTGACAGGGGAACAGTACGATGCAGCTTTGAGTGAGTGTGACAGTATTTTACGAGATTATTGTGAAGACATACGAAAGACAGATGAATGGTGCGCTAAGATAAGGGAATTGGTTGAAGAAAGAATAAAAAGCTTATGAATATAATTGAATTAACAGAAAAGAATATTTCGCAGTATAAAGGGTATGTTTCGGCAGATATTGCTGAGAATATCGGCAGGGTGTACTACAACGGAATGATAGTGGTGGAGGATGATGATACTCCTGTGGCCGGAATGATATGGGAGCACAAGGGTACGCTGACTGATAATAAGGCAGAGAATCAGATCGTCTGGCTTAAAGGCGGTAATTCAGATGCATCTAAGCTTCTTTTTGAGAGATACAATGAGATCGCACGGGCAAACGAAGTTTACAGGACCACATTTGTTCTGCCGGCCAAGGACAGTAAGGATGAAAAGACAGTACTTAAAGAAATGGGATTTAAGGTGCGGCTGACAGAAGGAGATCTGGTTACCTGCAGTTTATCGGAAGTGCGCAAACTGGATCTTGTATCAAAAGTAAAGCCCGGGGATTCCATCAGAGCACTGAGAACCGCATCCCAGAGAGGCTTTACAAATGCCATACGAAGGCTTGCAATTGGCGAGCGCACTGGGGCATACCGTGATATTGCTTTTTTGCCGAGGTCTTATTTTGAAAATGATGTCTCCTGCTATTATGAGGAGGACGGAATTATAAACGGTCTGTTCCTTGTTCATATGAGGGCTTCGGGCGTGCTTGAAGTGGTGCTCATGACGGCTGTGGGACGCGACTATGTCAAGGTTTTGCCTCAAATGATATGTTTTGCGATAAAAAGTGCGGGCGAGATATATGACGGTGAAACTCAGATTGTATTTAATCGTCATACGGATTCCACACTTGCACTTGGAGAGAAGCTTTTCCCCACGGGGTTTGGTATACCTATGTTTGCGGGAGAAAGATCGGAACAGTATTGAAATTCCTTATAAAAGCTGATTAAGTGAGGAGCACTTATGGGAGAACATGAAGAGCAGGTAAAAAAACAGGTCAAGACCGGTACAAATGAGATTAACACTCAGCAGCAGGTACAGCAGCCTGTCAATGTATTTATAAATCAACAACAGCAGCTGCAGATGCAGCAGAGTGTTAATGCCCCTGTGCAGACGCAGTCTCCGGTACAGACCGGAAAAAAGGCAGTCGCATATGTACCTCCGGTTTTTTCAGAGGGGCTGAAGCTGAGCCTTTCGCTTCTGGCGGATGATAAAAACAAGGCCTCCGAATTTTTTAAGCCCGTTATAGAATCGGCGAAAAAAGTATTGTCCGGATGTGAGAGCGACGAGGCTTTGGCAAAGGAAATGGGCAGGCTTATGGAGAATGTTTTTTTCTATCTGGACAACAGAACGTCGTCCATCTTTTCTCCTCAGCGAAGAGCCAGAAGAGCGGCATGCGAAAAGCTTATCACCGATATGGGAAGGTTTTTGTATGACGCGGGGTCTGTCTATGCGGATCAGGTCAGGATCAGCGTGACCAATAAACTGGACAGTGAAAAAAAGCAGGCAAAGGGAAAGAAGAACGGAAATAAAGGCATAAGCCGTGCGGATGAGTTCAGCCTCGACTATGCATATATCATCAGCTTTGAAGCCATCGAGTCCAAGCTTGCAAAAGAGACATTTATGGGACAGGACTTTAAGGCAAAGAGCAAGGACATTTCCGCTATCCGCCACTATATGGAGGGACTGAATGCCATCCTTACAAATACCATGCCGCCGGTTCCGAGAAAGAAGGCTAAAGCGGCAGAAAAGAAGGCCTACGAGGATGAAATACGAATGACGGGCCTTGGAATATCCAAGATGTATAAGGGAATCATAGATTCCTGTAACAATGCTCTTGCGGATGCTAGCATTAGTGAGGAAGATAAAAAAGTCATACGCAATCTTTTAAAGGGATACGATCACGATAACATGGTGCTTGCCAACAGCATCAGTCAGTATGTAAATGGACAGCAGGGTGTCGAGAATATAACCTGGGCAGATGCCGTTGCGTCAAAGAGCAGTACCGGTTTTCAACTTAAAAGCAGAGGCGTCGAGAGAATGGGTGACGGCACATCTGTGGTATACAAATACACTGTTAAGGGAGAAACCAAGTTCTTTAAAGAATCTGAGATCATAGGAAAGAATACCGAAGAGACCTGGAATATGGTCTATTCAAAGAAGGATCAGGCATGGGGGTACCGGACTTCGTTTGAAGAGGAGCTAAAGAAATTAGACGAGGCTGTAAAAGCACAGTTCGGGGAGACTCTTTCAACGGTATATAATGTGAAAGATGATAAATCGGAAGATTTGTACCAGATATTATTTAGGCAGTTTTATGCGGGAAGAGAAGATAATTTGATTAAGGAAGCCAGACGGGTATCTAAAGAGATTCGGGATAAAAATCCTCTGATCGCTTATCTGGCAAATATAAGATTAAATCATCCCGCCGCAAGCTTTATTGACAAAATGGCAGATGAATTTTTCAAGAAATATAATAGCGATAAAATCTGTGTAGGCAGCGCAAAAATTGATGGTGGAAACAAGCTCTCAAGCAGAAATGCTGCTACGTCAAGAATGGCTGATCTTTTGGGGATTTCAGATATGGTTGCCCATTCAGAAACCGTGGAAATGAAAAGCGGAGGCAGGGTGATTGTCGGCAATGTAATGGATGAAGCCGAAGGGTATGAATCAAGGAGGCTCAGCAATGATAGATTGTTTAAATATACGGATAAAGCTGTTAACAAAATCGCTGTCATGCAGCTGTTTGATATGATCTGCGGCCAGGTGGACAGAAACAGAAATAACTTTTTTGTGAATCTCGTCGGGAATTATGATATAGACACCATAAAGATGATCGACAATGATCTGTCCTTTGGCAAGATCAAGCTCAAAAAAGGAAAACATACGCCTATGCGCATGATGTCTTTGAACAATATAGTTCTGGATGCAGTACCGCTTGAGTTTGTAGAAGCTGTCAAAAAGCTGGATACATATTCCGCTGAGGATCTTAAATTCTTCTTTGGTGACATCCTGAAAGACGATGAGGTTGAGGCCTTAAAGGACAGGATCAGTGATATCTGCAACGCGATCAATGAAAGGGAAGCCGAGTACAGCCGGATGGAAAAGGAAGGCACGGAGAAAGAGAAAAAGATTGCCCGACATATGAAAGACAATAAGTTCAGAGCAATTAAGTATCAGTATGAGATATACAAAAAATGGGATGAAGCGTATAAAAAAATACCAAAAGATCAAGTTCTCAGAGAGAGGAGCATGTTTAAGTTCACCTATATGAATCCGAAGAATATGAGAGATTATGCGGAGATAGAGAGAAGCTATAAGAGATATATTAAGTAGAAAATGGTTGTATTTGAGCTTTCTGTGATATTATAATGTTTGTGTAACGAATAGGCAGATTAAATACCTCATGTGAGTGCCGAAAGGAGCGTTTTTTCATGATAACCGATAGGATAGCAGTCAACTCAAACAATAAGGTTAAATTCAATAATAATGTCGATTACTGTGTCGGTACCGGACGTCTTGGACTCGCACTTACGGAGGAATATCTTAAAGAACTGAAATTCGTTCAGGACATGATCGGTTTTTCTTATATCAGGGGGCACGGACTTTTTTCCGATGATGTTTCGATATATCACGAATATGAAGAGAACGGTGAGACAAAGGTTGAGTACAATTACACCTATATCGACCGTATTTTTGATGCATATTTAAAGCTTGGTATAAGACCGTATCTGGAGCTTGGATTTATGCCCGGGCAATTAGCCAGCGGAACCCAGACCATCTTTTACTGGAAAGGGAATACCACTCCTCCCAAGGATTACAAAAAATGGACCGATATGGTGATCGCGCTTCTTGAGCATCTGAAAGCAAGATACGGAGATGAGGTTTCCACGTGGCCCATAGAGGTATGGAATGAACCCAATCTTCCGGGCTTCTGGTACAAGGCCGATATGGAGGAGTACTTTAAGCTTTTCAAGGAGACTTTCCTTGCAATAAAAGAATACGACAGCCGCTTTAAAGTGGGAGGTCCCGCTATCTGCGGAGTCAAGGATGCGGAGTGGACAAAGGCGTTCCTGGATTTCTGCAAAAAAGAGAAGATCCGTCCCGACCGCATAACAAGACATCATTATACGGTTGAATTCCCGGAGAGAATTGGGCACTACGATTATTCAAAGCTGGAAGATTCAAAGATGCGTTTTGAGAATCTTCAGTCCACCAGGGATATCGTGGATTCCTATGAGGAGTTTAAGGGTCTCCCGATCCATCTCACCGAATTCAGTACATCATATACACCAAAGGGCGTTATTCATGATACAAATATCAATGCCGCATATCTTGCACGTCAGCTTGCGGGGCTCGGCGACGTGAACGAAGCATATTCATATTGGACATTCGGAGATGTTTTCGAGGAACAGGGAGTTCCGAATTCACTCTTCCATGGCGGATTCGGAATGGTGGCGGCAGGCAATATACCGAAGCCGTCTTTCTGGACTTTCTATTTCTTCAAACAGCTGAAGCTTTTTGGAAATACCTGTGTATACAGGGATGATGACGCTGTTATTGTCAAGGGGGAAAAAGGCTGCGCCGGGATCCTCTGGAATATCGACGGAGAGGACGCAAAAAGAGACATCGCTTTTGATCTTCCCGGGGGAGAATATACTCTTGTCACCAGGACAGTGGATGAGCTTGTGTGCAATCCTTTAAAGGTATGGCATGATATCGGCGAACCGGCCTATCCCGACAGAAACGAGACGGATCTTATAAAGAGCAGCGCATGGCCGCTTACGGAGAGCAGGATCGTAAAAGAAGAAGGCGGTACTGTTGATACCTCCGTTACAGTCAGGAAAAACGGTGTTGTTTATTTCGAACTTACAAAGAGAAATTTCACACCGGACCGCGGATATGACTATGAAAAAGTGATCTCGTTCCATTGATAAGACAATACATTTTATTATTGGCTTTAATTTACAGCAGAAAGGAATGACATGGTTAGGATACTATCGGACAGCACCTGCGATCTTTCGCGTGATCTGATCATTAAATATAATATTGAGATTTTCCCGTTATATGTTGTTCTTGGAGAAAACGAGTTCAGGGACGGAATAAATATCCGGCCGGATGAGATATTCAAATGGTCCGATGAGAATCAGGCAACTCCCAAGACAGCCGCTCCGAGCGTGTCTGATATTGAAGCGATCATTGGCGGAAACAAAGATGATGAATTCATTATCTTCACAATTTCATCATCCATGTCTGCTTGTAATAACAACTGCCGTCTTGCAGCCGAAGAGCTGGATATGACAAGAAGGGTTTTTGTTATTGATTCCGAAAACCTTTCCACCGGAATCGGCCTGCAGATCCTGCGTGCGGCGGAGCTTGCAAAGGAAGGAAAGAGCGCAAAGGAAATAGTAGCCTATATAGAGGATATTAAACCCAGGGTAAGGGCGAGCTTTGTAATAGATACTCTGACTTATCTCTACAGGGGAGGAAGATGTTCGGGACTTGCGGCATTTTTTGGATCAGCCTTAAAGCTTCATCCCCGCATTTCAGTCGAAAAGGGTGCGATGCATCCGGAGAAGAAATATCGCGGAAAAGGCGAGAAATATGTTTTGGATTATGTGAAGGATATGGAGCCGGCTCTTTTGAAAGCTGAGAATGACCGTGTATTCATTACGCATTCCGGATGTGATCGCGCGATCGTTAATTCTGTCAGAAGCTATCTTGAAAGCCTAAACTATTTTGACGATATCATCGAGACGAGAGCCGGAGCAGTAATCTCATCACACTGTGGTCCGGGAACCTTGGGTGTACTGTTCATATCAAAGGATAAAGAATAAGCGGATATGGAAAAAGATTTATTCGGTCCTATCAAGAAATATTTCGAGAAAGACGGATATATCTGCGACGGGGAAGTCGGAGAGATAGATCTCTATATGGAACGTGGGGAGGAAAAGATCGCCGTTGAGCTGAAAAACGAGCTGAATTTCAGGGTTCTTCAGCAGGCAGCTCTCAGGCAGAAGCTGTTTGATACTGTTTATATAGGCACTTTTTCTCCGAAGAATATGAGATCATCCGCCTTCAGAGATAAGCTCTATCTCCTGAAAAGACTCGGGATAGGGCTTATTATTGTGTCAAAAAGAAGCGGACAGGTACAGATAATAAATGAGCCTGTGGTCAGCGAGCTTTCTTCTTTCCAAAAGAGAAATGCGGGAAAGAAAAAGGCAATCTCAAAAGAATTCAACAAGAGAAGGACGAAGAACAATACCGGTGGCGTAAGGGGAGAAAAACTGATAACTAGTTTTCGCGAGGATGCGCTTCTTGTGCTTGATGCGGCAGCGGAGCTCGGAGGAAGGGCAAAGTCGATCGAGATAAAAAAACTGAGCGGTATAGACAGAGCTACAAATATCATGTACCGCAATGCCTACGGCTGGTTTGAAAGGATCGGAGACGGAATATACGGCGTAACCGATCAGGGCTACGCCGCATTGGAAGAATTCGAAGACACGGTTTATATTTTGAAAAGAGGACCGGGAAAATAGAAGCAATGCAGCTGTTTATAGGCTGTGATGAGGGTTTACTTCTGCGGGATTCATACTTCCTGTCACATACCCGTCGAGATCGAGAGTCACGTATCTGAATCCGAGAAGATGAAGCTTTGAACTGATATCATCCATTATTTCGGGCTTCAGGAGCTTTTCAAACAGAGCCCTGTCGGTCTCTATTCTGGCTATCTCACCATGGTATCTGACACGTACCTGTTTAAATCCCATTTCCGAGAGATAATCTTCCGCTTCGCCGACCATCCTGATTTTTTCTTCCGTCAGTTTTTCGCTATAGGGAAATCTTGTTGCAAGGCAGGCCATTGAAGGCTTGTTCCAGGTGGGGAGATCCAGCTTTTTTGACAGCTCCCTTATCTCAGCTTTTGTGAGTCCGCAGTCCTTCAGCGGACTTTTTATTTCAAGCTCTGAAAGAGCCTTGAGTCCCGGCCGGTAATCCGTAATATCGTCGGCATTTGAGCCTTCGGCAAGTACGGCACAGCCGTTCTCTGAGGCTATCTCTAAGAAACGGGTAAAGAGAGCTTTCTTACAAATATAGCACCGGTCTATGGGATTATCTGAAAAACCGGGTATGGACATCTGGTCCAGATCGGCATAGACATGACTAATCCCGTTCTCGCGGCAGAAGTCTTCCGCCTCTGCGAACTCTTTATCGGGGAAAGAAACAAGGCGGCCGGTTATTGCGATAACATTCTCACCCAGAGCCTGCTTTGCGGCTTTAAGAAGAAAGGTTGAATCGACTCCTGCGGAAAAAGCAATCGCGGCTTTTTCGTAGCTCTTGAGTTTTTCTATTAATTTTTCATATTTTTCAAGAAGTTTTTCCATAAATATATTATATAACAGAATAGTGAACTTTATTTATATTTTTTCACTATAATCGTTATTGACACATCATATTTTGAAAGACATAATTAAAACATGTATTGAGCAACTTAGCGCACACTTGAAGGAGGTATTTTTATGGCTTGTTTTTTGGTTCCTGCTGCTGAGGCAGTTGTGACAACGGTGGTACAGAAAGCGATTGAGAAGAAGGCAAAGGCTGAAGAAGAAAACGGCAAGAAAGAGGAGAACACGTCGGAGTTTACTTCGGTATCTAAGTTCTCGGCATTTTCAAAGAAGCTTAAATGGCTTAACAGTCTTCTGTGGGGCGGAACCGCGCTCCTTGCCTTTGAACATGTATGGCATGGCGAGGTTGTTCCGTGGTTTCCTTTCCTTACTGCAGCAAGCAGCCCTGAAGATGCTGCCGAGATGCTGCATGAGATGTCGACAGTCGGTGTTACAATGGCTGTTCTTGTCACGGTTATCTGGATGGGAATGGTAGGCGTATCCGCTCTTATAGAAAAGAGAGCAAAGAAGACTGTCTGATATTATCGTGTATGGGAAGGAGAGAATAATTATGACTTTACTTACTACAGTATTTGCAGCAATCATCACAACAGTTATCTGGTATAAAAAGATGCCGGACAATGAGCTCAGGCTTGGTACCCTCAGCCTTATCTACTGGGGTGCTTCGATCATGTGGTTTGTCGATGCTATCTTTGAGTATGCGGAATTAAAGGCGGAGTATTTCACCCCCGCTCCGGCTGACATGCTCAATGATTTCTTCCTTGGACTTAGTGTTGTTGCGCTGGGGCTGATAATCTGGCTTATAATTTTGTTTATCAAGGATCCCAAGGGAATAATAAAGAACCTTCTCACAAAAAAGAAGGCGTAAAACGGGTTAAGTACGTTAACCCCTATAAAATTGCTATAAAAAGCGGCTTTGCGGGAAAATGCAAAACCGCTTTTTGAGACTATCGGTAAAAAAAACAGGAAAACGAAGCGGTTTTCAAGACAAGGGCAGGGTGATTTTTTTGAAGACAGAGATAAAAGAGATCCTGGAAAAAGTGAAAAGCGGGGAAATATCCGTAGATGACGCTTTGCTTAAGATCAAAACAGAGCCGTATGAGGATATAGGATTTGCAAAGGTGGATCTGCACAGAAAAGTCCGTCAGGGCGCAGCCGAAGTGATCTACGGTGCCGGAAAGACTCCGGAGCAGATTGCTAAGATAATGGACACGATGATAGAAAACGGGCAGGGGCGTATCCTGATAACGAGGCTCAGCTCTGAGGCTGCGGATTTTATTAAAGGCAGGCATGATATCGACTATCGCCCTGATTCAAAGATCGCTGTATACGGAGGATTTCCCGAGGCAAACGGGATCGGAAGGATTGTGGTTGCAACCGGTGGGACCAGCGATATTCCCGTTGCGGAGGAAGCTGCGGTTACGGCAGAAATTCACGGCAACGAGGTCGTAAGGCTTTATGATGTCGGGGTTGCCGGGCTTCACAGGCTGCTGTCACACAAAGAAGAGATAATGAGCGCAAGTGTGATAATCGCTATCGCGGGCATGGAGGGAGCGCTTGCCAGTGTGATCGGCGGACTTGCGGATTGCCCTGTGATCGCGGTTCCAACGAGCATAGGCTACGGTGCATCGTTTAACGGGCTTTCGGCACTTCTCTCGATGCTCAATTCCTGCGCCAGCGGAGTATCCGTCGTAAACATAGATAACGGATTCGGCGCGGGCTACCTCGCAAGCATGATCAACCACATCAAATAAGCAACGAAGCAATCCGTAGTATCATAATTAAAAACAGAACAGGAGACATTCTATGAAAACTTTATATATCGACTGTGGTATGGGAGCAGCGGGAGATATGCTCACTGCGGCCCTTTTAGAGCTTCTTCCGGATAAGGAAAGCTTTATAAAAAAGCTTAACGGTCTCGGAATTCCTGATGTACATTTCGAATTGGAAAAGTCCGTAAAATGTGGGATCACTGGAAGCCATATGACCGTCAAGGTGCACGGCGAAGAGGAAGATGAAGATATGCATGAGCACCATCATCACGATGATCATGAAGAACATCATCACGACCATGAAGAGCATCACCATCATCACGATGACGACCATGATCATGAAGAAGAACATCATCACGACCATGAAGAGCATCACCATCATCACGATGATCATGATCATGAAGAACATCATCACCACGACCATGAAGAACATGATCATCACCATGACCACGATCATGCACATGCTCACTCCCACCACAGCCTTGCTGACATAGAGCATGTAGTCAGGGATCATATGGATATTCCGGATAAGGTTCGCTTGGACGTACTGGCTGTATTCGGGCTTATAGCTGAGGCCGAGAGCAGCGTCCACGGAAAACCGGTAACGGACATTCATTTTCACGAAGTCGGCACAATGGATGCGGTGGCAGATATCACGGCGGTCTGCCTTCTTATGAACGAGATCGCTCCGGATGAGGTTATCGCGTCTCCTATTCATGTGGGAAGCGGGACCGTAAAATGCGCGCACGGAATACTTCCCGTACCCGCACCTGCGACTGCATTTATCCTTAAAGATATTCCGATCTACGCAGGAGAAGTGAAGGGAGAGCTCTGCACTCCCACGGGAGCCGCACTCTTAAAGCATTTTGTCACAAAATTTGGAGATATGCCCGTGATGAAAACACAGGCTATCGGGTATGGTATGGGAAAGAAGGATTTTGACAGGGCAAACTGCGTCCGCGTGCTTCTCGGGGAGTCCATGGGGAAAAGCGATAAGACTATCGAGCTATCCTGCAATGTCGATGATATGACAGCGGAGAGCATCAGCTATGCGGCTGAAAAGCTTTTTGAGCAGGGAGCAAGAGAAGTATATACGATCCCGGTCGGAATGAAAAAAGGAAGGACAGGCATGCTAATCAGAGTAATGTGTACCGAAGATGATGAGGAGAAAATGGTCCGTACTCTGTTTAAACACACCTCTACCATCGGGATCAGAAGGCAGGCTATGGACAGATATGTGCTTGAGAGGAGGATCGAGACTGTTGACACGAAATTCGGCAAGATCCGGAAAAAAGTATCTTCGGGCTATGGTGTTACCAGGGAAAAGTATGAATACGAGGATCTTGCACTTATTGCAAACGAAACCGGAAAAAGTATAGCTCAGATTTTAGATGAAATTGACTAAAGAAGCCCTGATGATTTTACCAAAATTACCAAACTTTTGTTAATACCAAACTAAACATTGACCGAGAGCTTCAAACATTTTATACTAAAGGAAGGTTGTTTTTATACCATCAATTGTGCAACATCTCCAAAGAAAGTATTGGGAAGCTCTAGAAAGTTCTTGGAAGTTCTGGGAAGTATTTGGAAGTTCTGGGAAGTATTGGGAAGTACCGGAAAGTTACGAGATAAGTTCCCTGAAAGCGGGGATGGCCGCACAGAGAAGATTATTTGCTACAGAAAGGGGCAAGTTATGAGCAGAAAAGAGAAACGCAATGTTATCGTTGGACAGTCGGGCGGACCTACCGCAGCGATCAATTCATCCCTTGCGGGTGTTTTCAGAACAGCTAAGGACAGAGGCTACAAGAAGGTTTACGGTATGCTTCATGGCGTACAGGGATTATTGGAAGGCCGTTATATCGATCTTTCCGAGCACATCAGGACCGGTCTTGATGCAGAACTGTTAAAGAGAACACCTTCGGCATATCTCGGCTCATGTCGCTATAAGCTCCCTAATATCAGCGAAGATAAGGATGTTTACGAGAAGATATTTGATATTCTCGACAAACTCGAGATAGACTGCTTCATTTATATCGGCGGAAACGATTCCATGGATACCATAAAGAAGCTTTCCGATTACGCTATTATCACGGGTTCCGAGATAAGATTCGTAGGATGCCCCAAGACCATTGACAATGACCTTGCACTTACCGACCATACTCCCGGTTACGGCTCTGCAGCTAAATACATTGGTACGTCTGTTAAGGAGATCATTCGTGACGGCTGGTCACTTGAGACCTCAAACGGACAGATCGTGGTTGTTGAGATCATGGGACGTAATGCAGGCTGGCTTACCGCTGCAGCCGCTCTTTCAAAGGGTGAGGACTGTGACGGACCTGATGCGATCTATCTTCCCGAGCTTGATTTCGATATAGACAAATTTATCAAGAAATGTAAGGAAATGCTAAAGAAGAAACGTTCCATCGTTGTAGCTGTTTCCGAGGGCATCCATACAAAGGACGGTACTTATATAAGCGAGCTCGGAAATGCTACGGAATATGTTGACGCTTTCGGACATAAGCAGCTTACAGGAACTGCCAGATATCTCTGCAACGTTCTCTCACAGGAGATCGGCTGCAAGACTCGTTCAATCGAGCTTTCAACTCTTCAGAGAGCAGCAAGCCACTGTGCTTCCCGTGTTGATATCCTCGAGGCATATGAGGTAGGCGGCGCCGCTATGAAGGCAGCAGACGAGGGCGATACCGGAAAGATGGTAGTTATTCAGAGACTTTCCGACGATCCTTATCAGGCAGGTACAGAGGTTAAGGATGTTCACAAGATCGCAAATGACGAGCGCCTTGTTCCCAGAGAGTGGATTACCAAGGACGGAACCTATGTTACAAACGAGTTCCTTACCTATGTAAGACCTCTTATCCAGGGTGATGTGGCACCTATCATGGTTGATGGTATTCCTCGTCATCTGTATGTTCCCGGATATCAGGAACTCCTGTAAAAAAATAGGTTAACCAACGGTTAGCACAGGACAGAAAATACACTTAAGGCTTACACCTGCAAGTAGGAGGTTTTTCCTCCTACTTGCGTTTTATTTCACAGATGTATTTATTTTTTTCAGAGGGTGAGGAGAACCAATGGATATTATCAGAGGTTATATCGAACACTTCATTCATCAGAATCCCATCAACGGTTATACCGTTCTTGTCCTTGTTTCAAAGGGAAAAGAGATAACCTGTGTCGGAAACTGCCGGGATCTTCAACTCGGAGAGACCATAGAAGCACAGGGAGAATATTTTGAAAGTCCCCAGTACGGAAAAGAATTCAATATAAGCAGTTACGAGGTCGTGACGCCCGCGGACAGGGAGAGTATCGAAAGATATCTCGGTTCGGGGGCGATAAAAGGCATCGGCCAGACTCTCGCGGCCAGGATTGTCGATAAATTCGGGGATGATACACTTAGGGTCATCGAGAAGGAACCCGAAAGGCTTGCGGAAGTAAAGGGGATCAGCTCGCGCATCGCAATGGAAATCGCGGTACAGCTCGAGGAAAAGAGAGACCTCAGAAACGCCATGCTTTTTCTCGGAAAATATAATATTACCCAGGGGCTTACGATCAAGATATACAATACCTACGGACAGTCGCTTTACAAAGTTATGAAGGAAAATCCGTATAAGATAGCCGAGGATATAAAGGGTGTAGGCTTCATCACCGCTGATACCATAGCAAGAAGGATGGGTATGCCCGAGAACAGTCCGCAGAGATTAAGATGCGGCCTCTTATACATACTTCAGCAGTCTGTCGGTGAAGGGCACTGTTTTCTTCCCATGGAGGAGCTTAAAGCAAAGGCAAAAGACATGCTTTCGATGGATGATGATATCATTTACCATGAAGTGTCCGGGCTGGCAATAGACCGAAAAATAGTGGTCCGGGGGGAGAATGTTTACCTGACATCATTTTTTTATGCGGAGCTGAATTCAGCGAGAATGCTACATGATCTGAATATGCCTCTTGAGAGACTCTCGGAAGAAGACGAGGAGATCCTTCTGGGCAGACTTAAAAACATAGCATCCGGACTTAATATGGAGGTCGATCCCATTCAGTTAGAGGCGGTGAGGGAGAGCATAAAAAACAGCATTTTTATCCTTACCGGCGGACCGGGTACAGGAAAGACCACGACAATTAATCTGATCATACAATATTTTCTTTCGCTCGGGATGCAGCTTATGCTGGCCGCACCCACCGGAAGAGCGGCAAAGAGGATGAGCGAGGCTACCGGATACGAGGCTATGACGATTCACAGGCTTCTCGGCGTCGGCGGAGGCCAGGATGATGACAGCCATATGTATTTCTCAAAAAACGAGGACGATCCTCTTGAGACGGATGTGATCATCATAGATGAGGCATCAATGGTCGATATTCTGTTGTTTCAGGGACTTTTGCGAGCAATAGTTCCGGGCACCAGACTCATACTTGTAGGAGATGCGGCACAGCTTCCGAGCGTCGGCCCCGGTCAGGTCCTTAGGGATGTTATTGACAGCGGAGCCTTTTCCTGCCTGAAGCTTCAGAGAATATTCCGCCAGGCCAGGGAGAGCGATATAATCGTCAACGCTCATAAGATCAATCACGGAGAGCAGATAAGACTTGATACGAATTCAAAGGATTTTCTCTTTTTAGACAGGGACTCTTCACAGATGATCAGGAACCATGCTGTATGGATGATGCGTGACAAGCTTCCCGCTTATGTGGGAGCGGATCTTTTTGATATACAGGTTCTTACGCCTGTGAGGCGCGGCAGCTTGGGCTGCATTGAGATGAACAGATTTCTCCAGGAGCAGTTAAATCCGCCTTCGCCTTCAAAAAAAGAGCATCTCTCCGGAGACTATATCTTCCGCGAGGGCGATAAGGTCATGCAGGTCAAGAACAATTACAAGCTTGAATGGAAGATACCCGGACTCTACGGAGTGACCGTTGACAGCGGTCTCGGCGTGTTTAACGGGGACACCGGAAGGATACTTGGCATAAACGATGCGGCAGCTGTGGTTAGCGTTGAATTTGACGATAAGAGAAGAGTCGATTATTCCTTCAGTGAACTGGACGAACTGGAGCCGGCATACGCAATAACAATACACAAGTCTCAGGGATCGGAATATCCGGCGGTTATCATTCCACTTTTGGATGTCCCCGAGATAATGAGGTACAGAAACCTTCTTTATACCGGCGTGACCCGCGGAAAAAAGTGTGTTGTCATAATGGGAAGTCAGCAGATAGTCCGTCAGATGATCGAAAACGAGAGCAGCAAACACAGATACACTTCGCTGAAGGAGCGCATAGCGGAGACAGTATAAGAAAACAGAAAAAGGGGGAGAAAATGAACGTAAGGCAAGATAATCACAGCCTAAAGCTGAAAGGCGTACTGAAAAAAATATACAAAATCGTGACGGACATCCTTTTTCCGCGCAGATGTCCCTACTGTGATAAAATAGTCACTCCCTTCGGGGAAAAGATACATGCGGAATGCCTCGGAAAGCTTAGGATCCTTTCGCCGCCGTACTGCATGAAATGTGGCAGGAAAATCGGCGAAGGCATCGGAAGATGCAGGGAGTGTGAAACAAAAAAGCATTTTTATATCCGTGGAAGATGCCTGTATGAGTACGCGTCCGCCGCTCCATCAATCTACAGGTTTAAATATTCGGGAAGGCGGGAATATGCCGATGTATATGGAGAACAGGCTGCTCTGTATCTCGGAGAATTTATAAAAAAGACCGGGGCGGATGCTCTTGTACCGGTCCCGATTCACAGAAGACGTTTTATAAAGCGGGGATACAATCAGGCAGAGCTTCTTGCTGATGGAATATCTCTTCATACGGGAATTCCCGTGAGAAAAGATATACTGTTAAGAAGGCGCAATACTGCGCCTTTAAAGCTTCTATCGCCCGATGAACGCCAAAAAAATCTCAAAAATGCTTTTATTGTATGCAAAAATAGTGTAAAATTAAAAACGATTATACTTATTGACGATATTTACACAACGGGTGCGACCATCGACGAGGCGGCGAAGACGCTGCGAAAGGCGGGGATACCTGATGTGTATTTTGTGGCGCTTGCAGGCGGAAAAGGATTGTGAGCGACCGATTATCCATAGGAGGAATTTTTTATGAACGTTAGAAACTGTCGT
>JAEEGL015700363.1_pt1 | contig 16001 bp, 30 predicted proteins | sample 9134231 | NCBI WGS metagenome assembly JAEEGL01 (sample SAMN16246548, study PRJNA631951) | gut metagenome | biome: gut microbiome; feature: rumen; material: fiber-attached | host: Bos | place: Iran: Karaj | collected 2018-10 | reverse complement strand
CTGCGTCACGGTTCGGCAAGTGGATCTTGAGGTAGTTCTCCTCGTAGTAGTCGTCCATAGAGTTGTCGTTCACCTGGATCTTGAACACCGGGTCGTCCTTACCCTTGTCCATATCGTAGGCCGAATCGTCTTCCGGTTCGGTGTCGTCGGGGTATATACCGTGGAGGAACTTCTCGGCGGCCTCAGAATCAGAGAGGCGGCAGCCGCATTCAGAGAGGAAGCTATCGACTTCGGTATCGTCATATTCGTGGATGTGGGAATTAACGCTCATTTTTGAACTCCTTGTTGGTTGGTATAGTGGTTATGGCAAACCAAGGGAAACCCGGCTACTTCGAGCCAGTGTTCCCACAGTACGCACCGTGCAGAGCGGTTTCGGACAGCTCGTAGTTGTCGTGGCCGTGCCGTTCAGGGTAGTAGTCGAGAACCGCTTCGGTGCCTTTCTGACGGACTACCCACCACTGCTTGCACTTGGCGCACTGACAGTTTGCCTCGATGTACGGTTCCTTTGGGATTGCCTTGTCGCGTTCCCAGTGTTCGCTTTTGACGTTCAGCGTCAATTCGTTGGGGTCGGCCTTGTCGCCACAGTACGGACAGCGTTCGCCTTCTTCGAGGTTCTTGATAGCGACAGAGACGAGGTGTACCGGCTTGCCGAGGTAGAAGCCGTCCTTGGCTACCGCCCAGTGATTCTTGTAGAAACGGGGTCTTGCCTTGCCCCATTGTTTGTTGATTTCCTTTGACCACAGCATTTTGATCTCCTTGTTGGTTGGTATAGTACAAATAGCCGACCGGGGGAAACCCGATCGGCCACAGTTAGTGGACGGCTCCGTCAAGCTTGCCTCAGCCGTCTGGCAGCCGTCCGTTCAAATAAAGTGGTGACTGGGAGCACCCCTACCCCCAGCCACCTTAGCTACCAACCACGGAGCTAAACAAGACCCTTGAGCAAGTGAGCGATAACATTCACCGTCCAGCCGTTGCCGATGGCCTCGATGCGCTGGTGACGAGTGCAGCCGCCTTTAGCCGTGTAGCCGTCGGGAATGGTCTGCAACCGTTCGCATTCGGTGACCGTCATCGGTCGGATAGTGCAGCCAGTCGCCTTGCCTTGTTCGTCGGTGAAGCGATTGTCGCTTTTAAAAAGTTTTTTCAGTTCGGTCGATTCGACATTGAACACGGCTTGACCCATAGACTTGCCGAAGTAACGGCGGCAGAGATAGGCTTGGGTTCCTTGGAAGCCAGCGTAACGGCGAGCCAAACACAAAGATTTTTCACGGTCAACCACGCCGTTTTCGATAATATCGGCGAGCTTGATACCCATATCCGTCGGCACGGTGGCGTTCGGAATGTTCGTCCAGTAGAGACGCTTGCGAGTCTGAGCCGAGACGAGCGCGGAGTTGATTTCCAGCGGTTCCACGCCGAAGGCCGCCGTAATAGCCGCCTTGATATCCTTGGACATAGAGGCGTTGTTCTCGTAGAGGAAGTACGGCACGCCGCTTTCCTTCCAAGCGCGGACGTACTGGCTGAACAGTTCCCACCCCACGCCGCTGCTCGTGGTTTCACGACCGTGGCCAGCCTTGGCGATAGACCAGTTCGTACACGGCGAGCCGCCGATAAGAAGGTCGAACCCCTTGTACTGGGTGAAGTCGGCCTTGAACACGTCGCCGCCTTGTTCTGTTTCGGGGTAGTTGGCTTGGGTAATCTTGATGGCCGACTTTTCGATTTCGTAGGCGACATAGCGTTCGACGTTGATTCCAGCGCGGTCGAGAGCGATGTGACCGCAAGAGATACCGTCGAAGAGGGAAAGAACTTTCATTTTTAACTCCTTGTTTTGGTTGGCTGTCCTAAATTAGTTCTTGCATAGGGGAAATGGCTGGGCTGGGGAAGCCCGGCCAGATCTAGACAGTTCTTAGTCGATGTGGTTATCCTCGATATCCTTCAGTTCGTGGAAGAGGCACGACACTTCACAGCACAGCTTCTGATGTCCCACACCATAGGCGGAGGCTTGGTCGTGGACGACACCGGCGAAATACTTGGCTCGGTCGTTGAAGTCCAGATAGTCGAGACCTTGGTTTTCTTCCATATCGTGCCGGACGGCGTGAGCGTCGAAGTCGCTGCTTGTTCCGCTGTAAGCACCATAGAGGACGATTTCTTGGCCAAATTCGGTTCTCGTGGTGATTCCGCAGACGGCGTTCGGTTCGAACGGCTTGCCAGCTGCTACGGCTGCTTCGGCTTCGTCTTCGGTGCCTTCCTCGAACCAGTCCACCCCAGCGTGGTTCTGGCGTTCTCCGTTCTTGTCGAAGTCGCCGAGCTTGCCAGCGAGGATGTGGCCGATCTGGCTAAATGTGAGGAAAGCGTAGAGGTTCGTACCGTTGCCTTTATAAGTCTTGATTGCCATAAAATCTCCTTGGTTGGTATATTGGTTATGGGGAACTTGGGGACGCTCGGACCGGTCCAAATTAGTCCACGAGGAACCATTTGACCGAGGTGTTGCTTTCGGAGATGTTCAGAACGGCGACCGGTTCCGTTGCGCTGGTTTGTTCCGGACGGTCGACACGCAGCATATTTTCTTCATCGACTTCGTCTTCGCCGTCGATACTGTATTCCTTGCCGTCGGCGACTGGCGGAATAGTGATTTCGTGCTTGTCGAGCTGTGCCTGAACCATTTCGTTAAGGGTGGCGGTTGCGTCGTCGATTTTGTCAACGTCCTTTGCCTGAACATTATAGTCGACATAGCCGTTGCAGCATTCGTCGACAGTCTTGATTTCCACAATTTTCATTTTAAATCTCCTTGGTTGGTATAGAAAGAATGGACAGTCCGGGGAAACCCGGACCGTTCCAGACAGTTTTACTAGTCAAACAAGCTGTCGGCGTAATCTGATGTGGCGGTAACATCAACATCCAACGGAGTAAACCCATTTTGACCATTGATGCCACACGGAATTAACACGACGCACCGTGCGGTAAACTTTGACAACACGTAATCCAGTTCGCTCTGACCGTCGTCGGCCTCGTGTTCGTAGTCGTAGCCAAAGCAATTCTGGTCGAGCGTTTCACGCAATGTGTCCGGATTGGTATTGAACCACTGGACGACGGCGTTCTTGATTTTCTGATAGAAAAACTTCAACACCAAGTCGCCACGCTGGTCGTCGGTCGCTTGGTCTACTGTGGCAGCCTCTTCTTTGGTAAGTAAAACATTGAAGCCGTCGTTCGATACGGTCGCACCGTCTTCGCTGTCTGTTGTAGTAAGATATACGATGAAACGGCGACGCGGGTCTTTGCTATGCTTTCTCATTTTTAACTCCTTTTGGTTGGTATAAAAAATATATCCGGACCGGGGAAGCCCGGATATATTATTCCAGTCCTAGCAGCCGAGGTCGGCGTCAATCATCTTCGCGCCGCTGCGGAGCTTGTCGAGGATGTAGTTGTAGCGGGAACATTCAGAGCTGTTGGGGTCACAGCCGTGGACGGCTTCCGTGTAGAACTTGATGGCCTGTGCTGCGTTGTCGTAGGTCTTGCCGAGGCCGTAGCACACGACGGTCACGCGGTCTTTCTTCTTGGGCTTGTCCTTGCCGGTCGGCGGACAGTTGATGGCTTGGACGGCGTAGTGGTGGAACTGGGAAAGGACTTCGACTTCGATTCGGCCTTCGTCCTTGTCCATAGTGATCTCGCCACCGGCTTTCTTGGCTTCGGCACGGTAGGTATGAGCCATATTGACCGCCTTCGCCCAAGCTTCGTCGTAGGTGGGTTTCGAGTCTTCGTGGACTTTGGGGGTGATAATGTCGTCGTCCCATTCGATGACGATAAAGATCTGCTTCTGAGCCATATTAACTCCTTTGTGGTTGGTTTTGTCTTGTATAGGGGTGATACGATGACCGGGGAAACCCGGACCGGCCTAGGTATTCATCTTGGCCAGTTCGGTGCGGATTTCGGCGCAGTGCTTGCGGACTCCTTCCGTGTCCCCCTTGTTGTTCGCCGTGTCGAGGTTGTCCAGCGAATCGGTAATCAGAGCGCGAAGGCGTTCCATATCGAGCGAGTTGCGGGAGTTGTAGGCGTTTTGGATGTACTTCTTGCGGTTCATTTGGATCTCCTTGGTTGTATATAACCAATAACCGGGCTGGGGAAGCCCGGTCCGGTTCAGCCAGTCCTACGCGAGGTGGCCGTACACTTCCGCCATCTGTCGGCCACTGGTGGCAAGCTTGGCGAGAAGCGACTGGATTTCCAGCAGCGTCGTGTCGGAGCGGTATTCGATGCTCTTGGTGTTCAAGGTCTTGCGCTTCTGACTGATGCCGTTGATCCACACGATTCTGTAGGTGATTCGAGTGGCGCGGTACTTCGCCTCGACGCGGACTTTCTCGACGTTCAAGGCGAACCGCTTGTTAATGGGGTATTCGACGGCGAATTCCTTGTTCTTGGGGTCTTCGCTCACCGGCTTGAAACCGCACTCTTCGGCGGCCAGCTTGAACTTTTCTTCAAATGCGGACATATTATCTCCCTGTTATGCGTTTCTTGGTTGGTTTGACAATCTTGGTGCTGTTCTTACTCATTTATCGTTCCTTCTCGGCGAAATGTAAAGTTAAACCACAAATTTTTTCACAAGGTTATTGAGTTCAGTCGTCGTGAGCTTGAAACCCTTGATTTTCGGCCAAATCGAGAAGCCACGACGCTGTGCGCCCACCTTCTTGGCCGTGAAAGTTAATTTTCCGCGATGCCAGTGGTTGACAATCCCAGTATCGAGGTTGTAGTGGCAAACATTTTCGCAGTTCACGAACGGAATATGGCGGTTGATGGCGTCGCCTTGGGTGCCTACCGTGTGGTCAATCTCGAACGACCCACATTCCCTAAAGTCCACTTTGCTCACTTGGATGACGACTGGGATGTTAGCCGTCGGCTGTCCGGCGAGGAGGCTTCTGACGCGAACGTGGGCGTACAAGTCTTGTCCAGTGAACTTGTGGCCGTTCACCGTTTCAGTACGGTGCTGGTACATTTCCAGCTCTTTCTTGTCGAGCTTTTCACGGAGGTAGTCGGCGATGGTGTAGCCGATCCAGTCCTTAAATTCGCGGTCGGACTGGAGACGGACGAGGCGGCAAATGAGCTGGGGCTTCTTTGTCCGTTTCAAGCTGTCGAGGACGCACATACCGTTGAAGGTGGCCTCGATTTCCTCGAATTTCATTTCCATAATGTTCCGGTAGAGCTGGTCGGTGTCGTTCGCCACAAAGCAGTAACGGACGCGGTTGCCTTTCTGAAGGCTGATAATTCCTCGTGTACTCATTGGTTGGTCTCCTTTTGATATAGGGGTGATAGCCGGACCGGGGAAGCCCGGCCGGTCGCTAGAAGTTCACCGTGTAGTCCTTGTGGCCTTTTTCGCCAAAGAGCTTGATGCAGCTGATCTTTTTGCGGTTGCCGCATATGGAGGCGGCGATTTCGACGAGCTTGCTCTTGCTCTTCTTGTACTTGAAATTGAGGTCGTCGTAGGTGTTGATGGTCTTGCACACGCACTTCTTGCCAGTGTAGATATCAATGCACACGATATCGAGGCGGTGGTGCTGCAAGTGGCAGAGGATGTTCGCGACTTCGCGAACCTTGTCTGAACGGGTGCAGCGAATCTCTTCGTTCTTGAGGTAGTTGGGGAATTTCATCGTGGTCTCCTTGTGGTTGGTATAAAAAGTATAGCCACGCTGGGGAAACCCGGACGACCGGCGCGAGTGACTGTACAGAAATGAAATATAAGAAAACGGTAAGCATTTGTCAATACCCACCGTGGGTTAAAAGTTAAATTTTACATTTTACGGCACAAAGCGCGGTTTCAAGCTGGCGTCGTCCTGGATCTGGAGGTACAGCCTGGCGTACATTCTCACGCCCATAGCGAAAATAAAGCCGTCATTACCGATGAGGTGGCTGTACACAACCCCGCCCAGTCTGACCGAGCGAAGATTGCTCGGCTCGAACTTGATGGATTCGCCGTTCGCTCGCAAGTGTCGGAGGATTTCGTCGATGGCCTCACTGTTGATAGAACGCTTCTTGTACAACACGAGAACATTAGAATCGCTGCCCATACGGTGATACTCTACCGCCGAACCGTTGAGGTTGATGTAGGTCATACGGTAGCCAAGGTCAACATTGAGCTTCTTGGGGTAGTCCAGACGGTACATTTGGATTGGCTTGGGGGTGGCAGCTTGCCAGTCCTTGATCAATTCGGCCTGAATCTCGCCGTAGCACTTGATTTGGGCGTTCTCGTCGAGGCCGTGGTTACTGGCGATGTTATCGACGACAGACTGGATAGCCTCGTCAACACGCGTCTTGACGCCTCTCATATATTGTGACAAATCGTAACTCATTTTTAACTCCTTGTGGTTGGTTTCTTTCTTGTATAGGAAGGATAACCGGGCCGGGGAAGCCCGGTTAGTTCTAACCAGTCCTACTTGCCAGTCGCTTCCTTCAGAGCGTCGGTGAGCCGTGCGACTTCGCTAGTGAGGCTCTGAATGACCTCGTCAGCTTCGCTCTTTTCGTACCACTCGCCACCACAGCAGTCGGCAGTAGCACCGCTGGCAGATTCCAGCTTTACGGCTGGAGCGTCGTGCTGGAACATCTTGCCGATGTACACGCGGTCACCCTTGTCGGTCACCTCGTAGATGTTGGCAGTGAGGTGGTGAACCGTGTCGCCGTGGTTGCTGATAATTAAAGAACAGTTTTTAAGAACGGTCTTGCGTACTTGGTCGATCGACACCGTGGTCGCTCTGAAATGGGAGCAGTTCTCGTGGAGCAGAACCATCATACCGTCTTTATCGGTTGCGGAAAGAAGAATTTCATAAGAGGCCATTTTTAACTCCTTGTGGTTGGTTTCTTGTATAGGAAGGATAACCGGCCGGGGGAAACCCAGACCGGTTCAGACAGTTACCGTTGCAGATGATACCATTCAGTCTTGATTTCGGGCGATTTCGGAATAGGCTGTTCAGGGTCGGCAGCGTCCTTTCCTTGCCTTGAGAAGTCGGTCGTAGTGTCCCACACGTCGTACAGCTGGGGTATGGGAACCGAGCTTTCCGGCTTGTGTTCCACCTTCTTGGCCTTGGTGCAGAGCATATCCACGTCAACGGCGTGTTCCCAACGGTTTCCATAGTTCACCACGACAACGCATTGGAACTTGTCTATGGGTTCGCCGTCTTGGGTACAGCCGTGGGTAGGCATACGGTGAAGCGCGTAGGCGTGTACCTTGCACTGGTGGAACCTAGCGTAATAGTCAACGGCAGCTTTCTGAATTTCTTTTTGCATTTCTTCGGTCGAGAGACTGATGGGGTTTGCCTCGTCGAGCGACACGATGCTTGCTCTAATATATGTGTTAAGCATTTTCTAACTCCTTTTCTGATATAAGAAAAATAACCGGTCCGGGGAAACCCGGTCCGGGCCGGTCAGTGTTCCCAAAGTGTTCCCAAGATAAAAGAGGCTGCCGTGGACGGCAACCCCCTTTTAAAATTTATTCGATAAAAAGATCGACGGTGAGCAAGAAATTCACTGGGATATTGTCGTGGTGGAAGGAAAGACGCTTCTTGCTCTTCGGCAAGGTTCCCCAGTAGATAAATTCGTCGCCTACCTTGAACTTGTACGGACCGGCTTGGAACTCGTGCTTGACTGGGTAACGCTTGCCCACTTCGAGGCTCTTGGCGAAGGCTTCCAGCTTGTCCTTCTGAGCCTTGGCCTCGGCTGCCTTCTTGTCGCAGTCGTCGAGCCATTTCTGAAGGTCGTCGCTCGGAGTGAGGCCACGGGCGGCGTATTCCTTCTTGAGCCAGCGAGCGACGCTCTGGTTGGTCACGTTCGGACAAGACGACGCGCTGATGGCCTTGTACCAGACATACCCTTCCTTGTCCTTGTGCATCAAGAGCAAGTCGGCGCACGGCTTGTTGGTTAACTTGACGATGAACTTGACCCAAGCACCGGTCACTCCGACGACTTCGGCGTAGTTGGGGTTGATCGACTTAACATAGGCGTCGATTTGTGCCTTGGTAGTACGGTGATATTCGCAGCTGTAACCCATTTTTAACTCCTTGTGGTTGGTTGTTTCTTGTATAGAAGAAATAACCGGTCCGGGGAAACCCGGACCAGTCGAGCCAGTTCCTAGGCCAGCCAGTTAGCGAGCGTGCTTTCCAGTTCGTCGTAGTGGCAGTAGCTGTTGGTCGTGCAGCCACCAAAGTCCTTTTCGTCACGAGCACCACGGACGAGCACGGTATTGTACCAACCGCCAGTTCCGCCGTCGCGAACATCGCTTACTTGGAAGTAAACGCACTTGCCGTCTTTCTTGAGGAAACCGCTGTAATAGAAGTGACCCTTGCTGAAGAACAGCTTTGCACCGAGGTTCTTAGCGATTTTGTTCATTTCCGCACGAGCCTTCGGAATGAAGTAGCCTTTGAAGAAGTTCGAGGCTGCGTAGTCGCCGTCGTACTTATCCGGAACGTCGTTGCTTTCGAAGTCGTAGTTCTTGAAATCGACGACGTGCTTGAGGTTAGAGATATCTGCCATTTTTAACTCCTTGTGGTTGGTTGTTTCTTGTATAGAAGAAATAGCCGATCCGGGGAAACCCGGACCGGCCAAGGGAGTTAGTATGCTGCGATAAGATCGTCAGAGTCGTGCCACAGTCCGTCGTCGGTCTTGATTTCACCGCCGTCGCTGCCGTTCTCGTCGATTTCTACAACCGTGCAATACTTACGGTTGTCGAAGACGAACACACGGTCGCCGACATTGAAGTCGCTTGGGGTGATATCCTCGTAATACTTGACACCGTGGCCGCTGAGGTAGTTCTCGTATTCAGACCACAGTTCGCTCTCGACACGGTTCCAAACCTCATGTTCACCCCAGCCAGCGTCCTTTACTTCTTTCTGAAGAGGCAAGCAGACCGAGGCGAGATGCTGGGCGACTTCTTTCATACCGTCGTCAGACACCACGCGCACACGCATAGGCGCACACGCATCTTCCATATCTGAACGGTTGAGTTCATAGGTTGAGTTCGTGTTTGGGCTGATAAGTCCGGTTACCGGAAACCCCTTTTCGAGAAAATTTTCTTCGGAAAGAGCGGTTCCGAGCTGGTCAAAAGGAATGATGAAATCCATATAGTCTCCTTGGTTGGTATAGAAAGAATGGGCGTCTGGGGGACGCCCGGCCAGATCTGGCTAGTCTTCACACTTGGTTAGGTCTATGCCCCAGTCTGCCCAAGTTCCGTCGTTGTCTATATCGACCGAGAACTCCGAGACACCCTTGGCCATAATCGCCTTTCTCACATCGTCAACGGTGTTATAGGGAGGCTGTCCTTCGATATCCACTTCGTTACCGTTGATGGAATAGACGGCCTTGTAGTCGATGGTTCCGTCGTCGTTGACGGCTCCCTTTTGCTTCAGATAGGCGATGACAATTTCGGCAAGAATCTCACGAGCCTTCGCGATGTGCGCACACGTTCTAGGCTTGTATCTGCCGTCTTCACCGTGCCGGTCGTGCCAGCGTCCGGAAATGACATACGACTTCATTCCCTTGGTAATCCACTTGATGGCCATTAAAGCATTTTTAAGCATTTGTAACTCCTTTTGGTTGGTTGGTTCTTGTATAGAAGAAATAACCAGTCCGGGGAAACCCGGACCAGTCGAGCCAGTTATCTAGGCGTATTCCGGCTTTCCGAACAGACAGCACTGAATGAACACGTTGTCCGTGATGGAGTCTCCGTTGCCGTTCAGATAGTCGGCGAACGATTCCTTTGCGTTCTCGATGAACCCATCGACACCACGTTCCAAGGCGGCCAGATCGAGCGTGTACGGCGTTTCCTTGTCGTCCTCGACATCGTAGAAGGTCAGCTTTCCGCCACGAGCCACGATGCTTTCAAGCACTTCCTCGTAGGTGATTTCGTACGGCTTACCCTCGTTGTCGTGCTGGATTATGAGAGCTGCCTTGGCGTTCTTGTAGTCTTCCTCGCTGTAATCATAGCGCAGTACACCCGGATTGCTGCCGAAACCGCTCAGAATGTCCATCAAGGACGTTTCGCAGAGGGAACAGAATTTCTGAAAGTCGATATTCATTTTTAACTCCTTTTGGTTGTTTCTTGTATAGAAGAAATAACCGGGTCGGGGAAACCCGGTCGTCGATGGTCAGAACCCAAGCGTAATCCACTTCCCCATCTTGCCCACGGTCGCTTTCAGAGGCGGCGTACCGTTCTTAACAGTAAATTTTGCCAAGGGATACGAGCCTCCGCAGTTGTCGTCCACATCAATCATAGCATCGCCGTCACCGTCCTTTATGAGCTTCCCAAGAGCCTCGTAAAGCTCCGTGACGGTCATAGTCGATTGTTCGTACTTCTCTCGCATCACCTTGAGTTCTTCGTCGGTGAGCTTGTTAATGTCTATCATATTGCCTCCTTTAGGGACGGTAGTCTCCGAGCTTCTTGACTTCGTGCATATCTTCGGAAGTGTAGTCGTGTTTGAAGAAGTCACGGATTCGCTTCACATCTTCGGGGTCGCACTTGTCGGTTCCCTTGCGTGTGACCTTGGTGTAGTCGTCCTTGATTTCGGTATAGTAGAACGAGCTTCCGGTTTCCGTGCAGAGAGCTTCAATCCACGCCGTGCGGTCGTTCTTACTCCACACGAGGATAATGGGGAACCACTTCTTTTGGAACTTGTTGTATTCTTGTCTAACCGTGTAGACATTCGACCAGTTTTTCTTAGCCATTCTTAACTCCTTTGTTTCTTGTATAGAAGAAATAACCGGGCTGGGGACACCCGGTTATTCCAAGTCAGTCGCTACGGAAGCACGACCACTATCTTTTTCTTCGGGTCGATGCTGTCCACCACCCTTATATCGTCTCGTTTCTGCAATTCGTCAAGCGTACAGCCGAACTTCTTGCGGATTTGAGCCTTTGTCAACGGAAACGCCCAAGCCATAAAAATCTCCTTTGTTGAAAATTATTTTACCCATTCAGAAGCTCGTGTCCATCCCGTTTCGCCAATTCTGTTAATCGGCTGGTCAAGGGTGAACCCTATCAGACCGAGGATAGAAGTGGCAGCCACATCGCCAGCGAACTGGATGACTTCTTGGAGCTTGGGGTCGTCGAGGCCAGTGATGTTCTCCAGCTTCTCTTCACGACCGCAAGGGACTTCCATTCCGTACTGCCAACAGTCGTATTCGTTAACCTCGCTCGGCTTGATTCCGCTCGTGTCGGCAACGCTCTTCTTGGTCTTCTTGCCCAGCGTCTTCACATCCGGAACGAGGAAGAGGAACACCTTGAAGTCGCCGTCCTTTGTGTCGACCGAGGGAGCACACTCTTGGACATTCTCGACCCACACGCCACGCTTAACCTTGCACGTCTTACCGTCGTCCAGTTCGATTTCCGTAGACTTCTTGCTCACGAAAATCCATTCCTCGTCGCCGGTGTCGTGACGGTCGAGAGTCTTTTCGATGGGTTCCAGTTCCTTTGCGCTTTCAATTTGGAAGTATTTCATATTAGCTCCTTTGTTTCTTGTATAGAGGAAATAACCGGTCTGGGGAAGCCCGGACCGGTCAGGACAGTTCCTACTTTGCGACCCAGTTTACTTTGCCGTTGCTGAACGCGACAATGTAGAAGTCGGAATTATTAGTTTCCCATCCGTTTGCACCCTTTAGAAGCGACCGCAAATCGTTGATGTTTTCGCAATAGTAGAAAACATCTTCGTCGTTACAATCGGTTTCGGACAATCCCACCGCGATAGCAGTTTCAAGCGTGCTTTGGTCGTCCTTATAGACAATCGTAACATCAATGATTTCGTCACCGATTTCAGCAAGTGCGCATTCGGTTTCGGGGTCCATAGGTTGGTTCATATCTACCATGATTGGCTCCTTTGTTGGTTGGTATAGGAGCAATATCCAGTCCGGGGACGCCCGGACCGTCCGGGTCATTCCTCGACGAACTTGGTGTGTTCGTAATGATCGGTAATGAATTTCTTGATTTCCTCTAGCTCGGCTTCGGTGATTCCGATTTCCTTTATGTTACCGAACCAATTACATTCACCGTTCACGCAGTCGCACACGACTCCGATATTGTGACGACTGAAAAATATTTCAAACCATTGATCGTAACCGCCACGGTTGCACTGCCAATAGCCAAATACCGCGTGCTTACCGTCTTTGCAGAAACGAGAGAACATTTGTTTGAACTGTGTGACAAGTTTCATCTGTGCCATAAAAACTCCTTTAAAGAAAAGAAAATGGGTGAGGCGGCAACCCAACCGCCTCACCCCAGCGAGGCCGTGGCTACATCCAGTCCTCGCTGTGCATTTTGCGGAGTTCGCCGAGCGTATGCTTGAACGGTTCCACCGAGCTGTCGCGTTCTACGCCGAGGCCGAACGGACGGAAACGGAGTTCGAACACTTCCTTGAGGGAGACACCGCCGAGTTCGAGGCCGTGGCCGATAGACTGTGCGCAGAATACGGTCATATTCTCTTCGATGTTCGATTCGTCGGTGCTGGTCGGAACCATTCGGCCTTTCTTGCCTTCCTTGTATTCCTTGAAGAAGCTGTCGTCTTCGAGGACATAGCAGACAAAGGCCGCACCGCCGAAGTAACGAGCGATTACCTTCTTGTTGTCGCGTTCGACGCCGTCTTCAGATCCGTAGGGGGTCTTTGCGAGCGCGTTGATGATTTCCTTGGTGAGCAGTTTCTGTGCCATAGTTCTTAACTCCTTTTGGATGGTTGGCTATTTCTTGTATAGTAATGATAGGCTAGCCGTGGACGCCCGTCTTGGCGACGGCAGTCGTCGAGTATCTGAGCGGCAGCCCAGCTTCCGTGCGTACCTTGTCGATGTTCGTGTTCAAGTCACGGACTTGGTAGAACAGTTGGTTGATGGTCTCCGTAAGGCGGTTGAAGATGCTGTCTTCGCCTTTGGTCGGATAGAGGCTGACAAACAAGTCTCGCGTGTCCTTGAGGTACTTAATTCGTTCTACAATCTTGGACTTATGCGCTTCAAGCGTTTCTAATACATAGCTAGTTCTTGGCATTGTTAACTCCTTTTCTGTATAGAGAGGATAGGCTACCGGTGGACGCCCGGTACCTGATCGGCAGTCGGCTTGTCGTAGTAGGGTTCTAGGCCGTAGGATACGCGCAAGTCGTCTATGTTTTGGGCTGCCGTGCGTTCCGCGTTCTTGAGCTGAATATAGATGTCATTCAGCCTATTGTAGACACCGCTTTCAGACGGCTGCCGTTCGGCCAAAAGGTTCATCGCTTCTTTCAGCGAAATTGCCATATTAGCATAGTTGTACTTATGACGGCTTTCCTTAGTAATTGCGTTCTGTTGTTCTTCTGTCAAACACATAATAAAATCCTTTTTGTGAAAATTATTTTTGTGGAAAAGGGGGAGCGTTGCCGCTCCCCCTAGCGGAGTTAAGAAAAATTACCACATATCGCCTTCGGAGTATTCGCAGAATACGAGGAAGTCACCATTTTCGTCACCCACACGAGTGTGTTCAAGGTCAACTTCAAAAAATTTCCTTTTGGCGTAGCGTTCCTTGGCTTCGCCCGTGGAAATGCGGTGAGCCTTCGCACCCTTGAAACCAAATCCGTAGCGGTATGCACACGGCTTGCCTTCGTTAATCCACTTTACTTTTTCCACCACCGAGAGCTTGTTTTCGTGACCCATCGTGGTAGGCTTGAGCGGAGCCTTGTAGAGGTGGATTATCTGTTCACCCTTGGCATTGAGGCAGGCCCTGATGAGGTAGCCTTCGGACGGCATAGCTTCAACGCTAGGCGACTTGGTGACGATTCCCACCACATCCCACAAGAAGCTGAGTGGGTCTTGGGACTTCACGAGGTTGCCGTCCATCCATCCGACGGTAAGCTTGGTTCCGTCAAGCGTCACCTTTGGGGAGCTGAACATGTAGCATGGTGTTCCCTTCTTGATGAGGTCTGCAAACACCTTCAGTTCGCTCAGAGTGACTTCCTTCTTGGTTTCGGCCTTCGGTGCCTTCTTGGCGGTCACCTTCGGTTCTGCTTTCTTCGTTGCGACCTTGGTTTCGGTCGGTTTCTTTGTCAAATGTAAGGTTCCCATACTTAACTCCTTTGTTTGGGTTTCTTGTTCCTTGTATAGTGGTTATAGGCAACCAATGGACACCCGGAACTGTACGGACAGTGCCAACCCCCATCCGCGTGGATAAAGGGTGGCTCCCTCGTCCTGAGAGCCACCCACACTTGGAGTTAAGGAAGTTCGTTCAGTTCCTCTTCGGTGGGGTCGCGCCACACCATCTTAGACCAATTCACCATGGCTGTGTCAAGCTTGCAGTCTCCGCACACCTTGACCCATTCGGTTATGGTCTTTTCCTCGTCTTCGGTGGCCTTACGCAGTCCGTCACGCCACGCGGCACCCTTGAACTTGTAACCCTTGGGGAAAGAACCGCCTTGGACGAAGTTCTTGACGAAGTAGTGAACCGCGCCATCGTCCCAAACGAGGGTAAAGTTACCGCTTTTGCAAAGGACTTCACGCAAGAACTGCTTTTCGTCCATATACTTGTAAGGGGTTCCGCTGAAATCGCCTTTATCAACTATTTTTTCTATTCCCTTGAGGTAAGGAATAAGGTGCTTGTAGAAAGTTTCTTTTGAAACTTCCGTGCCGTGGTTGGCGGAAAGGCTAGTGACGGCTCCACGCGCAGCACCAAAGAGGTAACGGCTGCCGCAGCGCAAAGTAAGATTTGATGAACGGCAATACCATTCGCGTGAAGGTTCGCTTTTGGAAGCAAAAACTTTATCGTTTGATTTGTTGTTTGCATTATGCTTTATCGACAAGCACCAACCAAACCACTGCTCGTGGATATCCATGACCGCCTTCTTAAAATTTTTGTTGGCGGTGAACTTGTGGATAACACCGATTAGAACGCGTTTTTTCTCGTCCTCGGCTTCATTGGCTGCCTTCTGAGCTTCGGCCTTTTCCTTGAGCATGTTGAAGGCTCTCTCGGCAATATCGTCCGTGATAGAGTCTACCGAGGCGAGTTCGTGCTTGCCATAGGCCACTTTCACGATGGTCTCGTAGTTCTCGGCCGCGCTCACCGTGCGGCAAGCTTGCTGAAAGCGTCCATTGGAGTGTTCCGTGGCGATTACCTTGCCGTCCAGCACACCGATGATGTGTTCCGGATTGCTGGAACCGTGGTCGCCTCCGAACTGCATGACATTGCCTTGGGGGTCAATCGCGATGCAACGCCAGCTATACATATTGTGGGGGAAGACTTCTACCCTCGCTCCGCTGCGGAAGGTGTTGCCGAATGCTTCCTTGCACTTGGCGTGAAACTTGATGAATTGTTCGTTTGTCATTGTCTTAACTCCTTTGGTTCTTGTATAGTACAGATAGCAGATCGATGGACGCCCGGAAGCCGGTCCCCATTAACGACGCTTAAAGCGTCCGTAGAGGTCCGATGTGTTGCTCGATGCGGTGACGATAGGCTTGACCACGGAAACGCCGCTGATAAAGGCCATAGCGCGTAAAAACTTTGTTTTAGATATCTTCAGAAACATTTATCCCCCTAGCCGCAGATGCGCTTCTTTGAAGGTTTGACGATTCGAGTAGTGTTCTTGCTTGCCATTTCGATTCCTCGTAAGAAAAATAAAAGTTTGGGGGAAAGCTCGACGGAGTTCGAGCCGTCCCCCTTTGGGAGTTAAGTAAATCTTAATCCTCGTGAATGTCCGAGCCATCCACCTTGTTAAAGATGTCGGCGAAGAACTGGGCGAGGCTGTCTTTGCACTTGTGCCACAGCTCAAGTTCCTCGTCAGTCGGCACCATATCGACCTCGGCGAAGTCGGTCGTGATGCTGTCCATGATGTCCTTGTCAACCTTGGCGATTGCCGAGGTGATGCCGCCGTCGCCGGGGTCGGAACAGCTGGGGTCGCTCCAGCAGATGCGCGGTGCTTCGTACCAGCCGCTCTCCTCGACGGAACCAGCATCCAGCTTGCCGAAGTCGCTCAGACCCTTCAAGAGCTTGGGGAGGAAGCTGTCAACCACCTCGGCGGTGCCGAACTGCTGGCAGTGTT
>JAEEGL014153395.1_pt1 | contig 16001 bp, 13 predicted proteins | sample 9134231 | NCBI WGS metagenome assembly JAEEGL01 (sample SAMN16246548, study PRJNA631951) | gut metagenome | biome: gut microbiome; feature: rumen; material: fiber-attached | host: Bos | place: Iran: Karaj | collected 2018-10 | reverse complement strand
TAACTTCAAAACGCTCCATAGAAAACTCTTCATCTTTTGTTATACCAGCTTTATTTAAAGCTATTTGTATTTGTTCTTCTACAGTATCTACCCCATCTAAATTAGGTAATAGCACTCCCCTCTTACTACTATTATAAACTATAACCCCATATTTTCTAACATCTAATTCATCTTTAGATTCAATAGGTTCACTATCACTTAAAACATCTACATTAATATCTAACTCATCTAATTCATCTTTAGTAATAGGTTCAAATCTATAATCTCTAATAGCTGCATTAATCGCATTATGTATAATTTCAGAAGCTATATTATCTTGAGTACCCTTTATAGTACCAATACAACCTCTCAATTTACCCTCTTTATGAATTGATACAAATACTCCTGCTTTATTATTAACCATTTCCTCAGATACATAATTTGGTATATCCATCAAAATATGATTATTAATATAATTATTAATTGCTTCTCTAGCTAATCTAATATATAAATCTTCATCTTTCTCTTTTATTTCTTTTAATTTATTATTCTTCCAAATATCGAAATAATGAGTATTATCATCTTCACCAATAACTTTATATGTACAAATACCATATCCAACACCAAAAGGTCCTTCATAAGATAATCTTTTAACAGATAATTTATATCCATCAAATATACCACCCATTATACAAAAACCTCTATGTCCACAAATTGCTGCTTTCTCTAAAAAATCTTCTTTATAATTAATAATATTCAAGAAATTACCCGTACTTAAATCATTCATTATTTTTTCATCATATAAAGGACCTTCATCTGATATTCCATATGGTCCATCTTTTTTTAATTTATGCGATAAATCACCACTAGCTACTACAAAAATCTTTTTATCTAATAATGTAGACGCTTTTTGTATATACATTCCTAATTTATAATGATCTAATAAACTAAGTCCAGATATAGATATTCTAATTAATTTATAATCTTTATATTCTTGATTAATAAAGTATAACGGAACCATAATTGCATGATCTAAATCACTGTTTTTATTATCACTACCTGCAGGAAAATCAATATTTCTTAAATCTTCATATAATATTTTTAATAATTCTTTATCATAAGAAACATTTATTTTTTCAAAAGGTGCTCCAAAATCTTTCAAATCTCCACTCGCACCATCGCCATCTTCAATAGTAATATAATCAGAATAACTTCTACTATGTGGAGATATCATAATAATAGTATCAGGTTCAACTTCTTTAACTAATTTTGCAACTTCTTTATATGAATTAATAGTATTAATAATCTCTTTTTCTTTTCCTTTTCCTACAGAAGGAACAATTAAAGGAGGATGAGGTACTACAACACCACCAATAATACTCATATAAATCACCTCTACACAAAGTATATCATATAAAAAGAAAAAGAATGAATATTCATTCTTTAAATATCAATCATAATCCAAATACATATAAAACTATGGATACAAAACAAATAATAAATCCAAATAATATCATTATCTTAGGTAATATAGATGTATTCGCATAAGCGCTTTCTCTAAATACCTTAGAATATAATTTATTATTAATAGAATCATTATTTAAAGGCATTAATCCACTTAGATCATTAGACATCTCATCATCTTTTACTTCTCCATTCAATTTCATAATATCTCTTTTTCTTTTTTCAAAATCAAATTCAGAAAAGTAAACTCTACTTCCATTAACAATAATACCTTTATAATAATTAACATCATCAGCTGGAATTGCAAATACAAACTCATCATAATTACTCTTTAGAAAATCATCATTTAACCCTTCAAAGTAATTTAAATATATACTCAAAGCCAATTTAGCTTCTTCATATATATTTCTTCTAACAATAGAATCAGCTGTATTATTCATATGATCAACACTATTAAACATGATCTCTTTAATATCATTATTCATAATTTCTATATCATTTGGATTAAAAGAAGTAACCATCATATCCCTATCATTCAAATACTTTAAAGCAATATCCATATTTAGTAATAAATCTCTTTTTTCTTCTTCACTTCTTTTAGTCTTTAACCATTCATATAAAGTAATACCATTCATACTACCACCTAATACTATAATAAATTACAAAAATACAAATTACAAATTAATTCATAGATATAAACGTAAAGTATTCCTAATTTTACATAATCTCCCATCAACAGTACTGATAGGTAAATCTAATAAAATAGCTATTTCTTTATAATTAAATCCATTATATCTAAGTTCAAATACGACACTATTTCTAAAACTAAATAGATTTTTAATATTAACAAAATAATCTTGTTCAAAAATATAATTCATATCATCACGATAATAATTATTATAATTTATATCATCTAATGAATAACTATTATTAAGAACACTATGTTTCTTAACACTCAAGTCTCTATAATAAGAATTCAAATGATTTCTAATACAATTACAAAAATAAGTATAAAATTTAACATTAGAACAAGAATTAAACGTACAACTAGCTTTATATAAAGCATATTTACCTTCTTGTAACAAATCATTAAACTCTATACCTAAATTTTTCATCTTAATATAATAACAAGAACAAATATTATAAATTATAGGTTGATATTTATTAAATAATAACTCTAAAGAATATTCATCATTTTCTTTGATTAAATAAATCAATTCATTATCATTAACTCTATATTTCAATCTTACCTCTTTCTGTTCCCAATTATTTCATATATCATAATTCCAGCAGCAACACTGGCATTCAAACTATTAGTCTTACCATACATAGGAATTTTAACATTATAGTCACAATTCTTACTAACTAAATGACTCATTCCCTTAGCTTCATTGCCAATTACTAAACAGATGTTTCCACTATAATCAACATCTTTATAATCAGTATCAGTCATAAGTGAAGTACCAACTATCCAATAACCATTATCTTTTAGTAATTTAATAGTATCAACTAAATTAACCACTTTAATAATATTAACATCATACGCTGTACCGACACTAGTTTTAATAACTGTAGGATTAACTAACACTTCTCTATCACTAGGAATAATTATTCCATCAACTCCTGCTGCTTCACAAGTACGAATGATTGCTCCAAAATTATGAACATCTTCTAAATGATCTAACATTACTATAAATTTATTCTCACCAAATATGTCTTCAATATTTCCATATTTATAATCAGGAACATCAAGTATTATACCCTGATGAACTCCATCTACCAAATCATTCATTTTGTTTTTTGTTAAAGAAATTACATTCAAATTCTTATTTTTAATTGAAGACAAAATATCATTATCCTTAAAATCTACTTGTAAATAAATTTTTTTAATAGAAATATTCTTATCTAATACTTCTCTACAAGAATTCTTACCATATATTAACATTATTCATCACCTAATATCTTATTCATAATTTCTTCTATTCTATCTCTTCTATTAGTTAATTCTAAATATCCAATTAAAGCTTCTAAACCAGTCGCATACTTATAAGTAACAATATCACAATTCTTTGGATGAGTTGAACTAGTATTATTTCTAGCTCTTTTTATAACATCTAACTCTTCATCAGAAAAGAAATTTTCTTCTATCAAATCTAAAACATACTTTTTCTGCCCTTTAGCACTAACATATTTAATAGAATTAGATTGTAAATCATTCACATTACTATATTTATTAATTAATTGTTTTCTAACATAATACTCATAAATAGTATCACCTAAATATGCTAAAACTAAAACATTTATATTTCTAACATCCATATAACACCCTATATTTTCTTATATGTAGTACCTTCTTTAGTATCAATTAATAAAATACCTTTTTCTTTTAATTCATCACGTATCTTATCAGCTTTTTCATAATCTTTGTTTTTCTTAGCTTCATTTCTTTCATTAATTAATTCATCGATATCAAAATCTAATTCATTTTCATCATCTTCTTTAATTAAGTTTAAAGAAAACACATTATCAAAATCTTTAATTATATATAATTTAGAATTCCCATTTAAACCATCATCTTTTAATACTTCATATAATACACTTAAAGCATTCGCAGTATTTAAATCATTTGCTAATTCTAATTTAAATTTCTCTATATATTTACTAATATCTTCTTGTTGAATTTCTCCATCCATACCAATAGAAGAAATTCTATTTCTTAATTTATTTAATGTACTTTGAGCTTGTTTTAAATTATCAAAATTAAATAATAATTGTTTTCTATAATGAGAATTTAAACACATAAATCTAAAAGCAATAGGATCATATCCATCTTCTTCTAATTTAGAAATTGTTAATATATCCCCTTTACTTTTACTCATCTTTCCACTCTCATCTAATAAATGTTCATTGTGAAACCAATAATTACACCATTTGTGACCTAAGAAAGCCTCACTTTGCGCAATTTCATTAGTATGATGTGGAAATATATTATCAACTCCACCACCATGTATATCTAAATGTTCTCCTAAGTATTTAATTGATATACCAGTACATTCAATATGCCATCCAGGATATCCCTTTCCCCATGGAGAATCCCACAATAATTCATGATTCTTAAATTTACTAGTAGTAAACCATAACACAAAATCTTCTTGATTTCTCTTATTAGAGTCTTCATCTACTCCATCTCTAACACCAACTACCATATCATCAATTTTATGATTAGTAAGAACATAGTAATCTTCTAATTTACTAACATCAAAATATATATTACCACCACTAATATAAGCATATTCATCTTTTAATAATTTAGTAATTATTTCAATATACATTTCAATATTCTCAGTAGCTGGAGAAACTATTTCTGGCATTCTACAATTTACTTTTTCAAAATCTTCAAAAAAAGCATTAGTATAAAACTCTGCAATCTCCATAGCAGATTTATTTTCTCTTTTTTTCGCAACTTCCATCTTATCTTCACCAGAATCAGAATCGCTTGTTAAGTGACCTACATCAGTAATATTCATACATCGAGTAACTTCATATCCTAAAAATCTTAATGTCTTATCTAAAATATCATGTCCTATATAATTTCTAATATTACCTATATGAGCATAATGATAAACAGTAGGCCCACAAGTATAAAATTTTACTATTCCAGATTCATTAGGAACAAAATCTTCAATTTTTCTTGTCAATGTATTATATAACTTCATAAAATCACCCAATTAGATTATACCACAAAAAAACTGTTAAAACGATTGTTTTAACAGTTATATCTTTATTAGTCTTTCATTGTTATTAAATATATTATGAATAAAATAATTGATAATACAAGAACAACAATTGAGAACCAATTCTTCCAAATTGCAAATACGAATAATAATACAATTAATAGAACAACTAATAATTTCCAAATTGCTTTAAACCAATCTTTAAATGAAATATTTAAATATGATAATGCAACCATTAGAACAACACTAGTTGGAGCAATTAACATAGTTAAACCATACATAGATTGAACAATAACAGCAACTTTTGGATATACAGCTGTATCTTGAATTATGCTTGTAAAGTATGGAAGAACACTATTTCCAGTATATAACATATCAGCGTTAAATACAGAAGCTAGTATTGAAACAAATGATGTAGTAAACATGTTGAATGATTTAGTCCATCCTAATACAAATTTATATATTTCAGTTTGGAATGGATGATATGTAGCAAGAACTAATAATGTATAAATAACTAATACTATAAATGCAGGAACAACTGATTTTTTAACACCAGCAATTATTCCATCAACCATATCATCAAATTTAACTCTATATACTAATACTAAGAATATTGCTGCTACAAATAGTAATAGCATAATTTCATTTATAGTCCATGATCCAAATGCATTAACTGTACCAAATAATTTACCAAATAAAGTGTTTTTATCTGATAAAAATGCACCAGTTTTTCCTAAATGGAATCCATATTGTGCAAAGAATGCAACAGCTGATAATACAACATAAATAATGTCATTTCTAATTAGATTTTTAACTTTATTTTTTGTACATAAACTAATTGCACTTAGAATAATAATTCCAATTAATAATGATGTCCAATTAGTTAATTTTAAACCAAGAAGCCATTCATTAGCTTTAGTCATAAATTTAAGTCCAAATGCATCAGCCCAAGGCATAAATCCTAAAAATACAATTAAAACTACTAGGAATAGAGTTAAGAATAATGGCCAAATTTTATGAGTAGAATCTACTATAGTTGGAATTAATCCACTGTTTTCCCCATTATCTTTAACAACAATAACATCTTTTTGTACAGCAAATGCTTTATTGTTTCTTCTACTTGATGTAGAAGATTTTCTTGTTCTATTTCCACTTGATTTAGAACCAGTCTTTTTCTTAGTTGAATTTGCTTTCTTAGAACTATTAGAAGTCTTTTTAGTTCCACTACTAACTTTCTTAGTAGTTTTAGTTTCAACTTTACGAGCAATATCTTCTTTTACTTCTTCTTTTACTGTAGTAATAGTCTTTTTTGCTGCTTTACTATTACCAGTAACAAAAGCTTTTCTATTAATATATCTTAATGTAGTAATCATTACTGCTACCATTGCGAATATTAATATAGCAACTTTTGTAAGCATTGATGCTTTAATTCCATCAAGTTGTAATGCTTGTACTATTATGTTTACATTACTATAAGCTGTAGTAGTACCCATAATTCCTGCCATAGTAGATCCCACTAAAGTAAGAGCAACTACCATCTTATCATAACCCAATAATAATATTATTGAAGTTACAAATGGAAAGAATATAAGGAATGCTAATTGAACCCCACAAAGTGAAGTTAAAATAGAAAATACCATAATAGTTACAATAATATATAGCTTTTCATTTCCTTTCAAATTTTCTGCAATCTTATCTAACATATTTCGATAAGCTGGAATCTTATATAAAATTCCATAAAACGCTCCAATAACAACAATAAATAAGGCAATATAACCAAAATATGAAATTGCTGTCATGAAGTAATTAGATAGGTCGAATAAACCTACTGAAACGCGTCCTTGTTCTACTAATTCTGTTTGGAAATAAGCAGCAGGTAAAATCCAAGCAAGTAGTATAAATATTACTAATGTAATAAGAACGACTTTAATTGCATTATGTTTTTTCATAATTAACCTCCCATATTAATTATAATAAGATTCTTATTATTTTACAAGAAAAATCAAACATTTTTCTTATTTTTAAAAGCAAAAAAAGATATTAACATTAGTTAATATCTAAATTTTTAAATTAATATAATTTTGCACCAGCAGGAATATGATCATCAACCATTAATAAATGTAGTTTTTCTTCCCCATTTTCACTATGAAGAGCACTAATTAACATACCACAAGAATCAATTCCCATCATCTTCTTAGGAGGAAGATTAGTAATTGCAATACATGTTTTTCCAACAAGTTCTTCTGGTTCATAGAATTCATGTATTCCACTTAAAATAACACGTTTTTCATCAGTTCCATCATCTAAAACAAATTTTAATAATTTTTTAGATTTAGCAACAGCTTCACATTCTAATATTTTTACTGCTCTAAAATCGGATTTACTAAATGTATCAAAATCTACTTCATCTTTAAATAATGGTTCTATCTCTACATTTGAAAAATCTATTTTTTCTTCTTTTATTGGTTCATCACTAAAACTTTTAAATTCTTGTTTTTCATTACTATCCTTTTGTGGTTTCATCAATGGGAATAATATTACTTCTCTAATAGATTCTTGTTCAGCAAATAACATTATTGTTCTATCAATACCATATCCAATACCACCAGCAGGAGGCATACCATATTCCAAACTTTCTACAAAATCATAATCAATATCATTAGCTTCTTCATTACCTAATTCTCTCTCATCAAGTTGTGCTTCAAATCTTTCTAATTGATCAATTGGATCATTTAACTCCGTATAAGCATTAGCTAACTCCATACCAGCAATAAATAATTCAAATCTATCAACAAATCTAGGATCATCTGGATTCTTCTTTGTTAATGGACTAATCTCAATTGGATGTTCATATAAAAATGTAGGTTGAATTAATGTCTCTTCTCCATATTCTTCAAAGAATCTTGAAACAATATGTCCATAAGTCTTTTCATGTTCTTCTAATTCTATATGATGTTCCTCAGCTAATTTTATACATTCTTCTACATCAGTAATTTTCTTGAAATCAATACCAGTTGTTTCTTTAATTACTTCACACATAGTTACTCTTCTAAATGGCTTAGATAAATCTATATCATTACCTTCCCAATGATATACATCCTTACCAATCATCTTAGCAATTTCATGATACATCTCTTCAGTTAAATCCATCCATGTATCAAGATTAGCATATGCAAAATAAGCTTCTAATGTAGTAAACTCTGGATTATGTTTTAAATCCATTCCTTCATTTCTAAATATTCTACCAATTTCATAAACAGCTTCCATTCCACCAACTAATAATCTTTTTAATGGAAGTTCTGTAGCTATTCTTAAATACATATCCATATCTTGAGCATTATGATGTGTAACAAAAGGTCTAGCACTAGCCCCAGTAAGTAAATTACATAAAACTGGAGTTTCAACCTCTACAAAACCTTTACTATCTAAAAAGTTTTGAATACATCTAATTATTTTAGGTCTTAAGAAAGCAATTCTCTTAGCCTCATCATTCATTATTAAATCAACATAACGACGTCTAAATCTTTCTTCTGTATCAGTTAATCCATGAAATTTTTCTGGTAAAGGTCTTAGCGCCTTACATAAATGAGTATATTCTAAACATTTAATAGTAACCTCACCAGTCTTAGTTTTCATTATCTTACCATATACACCAACTATGTCTCCAATATCGGCACTCTTAAATAAATTATAGACATCTTCACCAACATCATTTATAGATATATATATTTGAATAGAATCAGTTTTATCTTTAATGGTAAAGAATGATGCCTTACCCATTTTTCTAATAAACATAATTCTACCAGCTACTTTAGCAGTATCATCCATTTTTTCAAAAGCATCATGGTCAACACTTTCATATTTTTCTTTTATATCTTTCGCAAAATCCTCACGATCATATCTATGGCCAAAAGGATCTAATCCCATTTCTCTAAGTTTTTCTGCTTTTTCTCTTCTAACTATCTCTTGTTCTGTTAATTCACGCATATTTTCACTCCTTTTTAAATTTCAATTTAATACAAATATAAATACTTATAATACAAAATATAATCAAAAATATATAAGCCATTGTTGGAGTAGTTCTAACACCTTTATATAAAGTAAAATTATATAAAGCATGACATATCATAGGAACAATTAATCCAAGTATTAAATATATTTTCTTATTATTATTTTTGTATCTACCAATAAAATATCCCATTATAATTGCACAACTTATATGTGAAGGAACCGCTGTAAAAGATCTAATAATCATTGTATATAAATCTCCTTTTGGTAAATAGAAAAATATATTCTCACATATCGCAAATCCCGCTGCACATACAACACAATACAATATATTTTTAAATATTTCTTTTTGTTTTATTGTACATATAGAACTAATTAACCATTTATAGCCTTCTTCAAATATAGCTACACCAAACAATGCATAAAATAATGATCTTATATATTCACCATGATGAATCTTAGGAAAATATCCACCAAAATGCATTTCAAATCGATAAGTAATATATGCTCCTATAAATCCTAAAATAAATATAATTAATAATAGAAACACTTCTTTAATATTTAATTTAGAACATAATAGAAATATTATAAAACATATTATTAAACTAGGTATAATACCTACAATATAACTTAACATCTTACCACTTTAGTATTACAGATTAAATCATGTAATCCTAATCTATCTTTTCTAAACATTATCATAAACGCACAAATAATCATAAAAGTATATTGTAATAATTCAAAAGAACCAACTATATAAATAAATGTACCCTTATTACCAAAAATAACTAATGCAAATTCTATTATTGTTAATAATATTGAATTAATTAATAACCCTCTCACAACCATTTGATTCATAGTTAAGTGTTTCCGAGTACTTTCAACCTTTATTTTAAATAGTTTCTTTCCTAAAGTTTGCCCAGTATAAAATTGAAGTACTATAAAATATAATATATTTAATATAATACCAATTATTAAATAAGCCCCTTGTTGTTTTTCTAATTGAAAATAAATAGATGAATATTCATTTATAAATGTCTTATTATTAATCTTACCATTAATAAAAGATGAAGATAATTCCTCAACAGAATCATTCAATTTACTTACATTATCACTATTAATAAAAGGAATTGAAATAAGAGATGCTAAAAAAGCAATAATTATAACATCAATTATATATGCACCTAATCTTTGTATAAATAACGCATTATCTTTCATAAACTCTCCTTAAACTTTTCAAGTATATTAATTATATCATTAATATTAGTAGTTTTAAAAATAATATTTTTTATCTCATTACTACCAGTGATACCTTTTAAATACCAAGCAATATGATTTCTAATCTCTAAAGCTGCTACTTTATCATTTTTTAATTCTTTTAAATAATCTAAATGATGTAGTGCCATATCAATTCTATCTAATTCACTAGGTAATTCATACTTCTCATTATTTAAATAAGAAATAGTATTTTTAATTAACCAAGGATTCCCCAATAATCCTCTACCTATCATAATAGCAGTACAACCAGTCTCATCTAACATCCTTTTTGCATCTTCTGGACTATTAATATCTCCATTCCCAATCACTGGAATAGAAACATTATTTACTACTTCTTTTATAATATTCCAATCAGCTTTTCCAGAATAACCTTGACTCCTAGTTCTAGGATGAATACATATTGCAGATGCTCCTGCTTTCTCACAAATTTTTGCTACTTCTACTGCATTAATATGTTTACTATCCCAACCACTTCTAATCTTAACAGTAACCGGAACACTAACACTATTAACTACATTTTTTACAACTTCATATATTTTATTTGGATTTTTTAATAAAGCAGATCCTGCTTGGGCTCTAACAGCTACCTTTGGTACAGGACAACCCATATTAATATCAATAATGTCTGGTTTCATTTTTCTCTCAATAAACTTAGCCGCCTCAACAAATGAATCCACATCAGACCCAAATATTTGTTGTGAAATAGGCCTTTCTTCTTCAGTCATATAAAGCAAATCAATGGTCTTTTTATTATTATAAACAATTGCTTTATCACTAACCATTTCAGCATATACTAACCCAACACCCATTTCCTTACAAATTCTTCTATAAGCTGAATTTGTAATCCCAGCCATAGGCGCAAGTACTACTTGATTTGAAATTTCTATATTACCAATTTTCCATTTCATGATATCAACTCACTAAATATATAAACGTAAAACAAGAATATTTTACTATATTTTTCCAATAAATTCAACAAATAAGAAGGATGTTTGTTTTTATAAACTTAAGTGCTATACTTATACTAAGAGGTGAAAGAATAAATAAAAAGAAAATCCTAACTATTATTATTTGTATTATCATAGTTATTGCTTTAATAATAGGAATCATAATAGTTAAAAACAAAAAAACAAAATCAGAGACAACAATCGATGAAAAACAAGAAATCGCAGAAATGGAAAAAACAATCAAAGAAGACGCACATGTAGTATCATTTGATACAGATGGAGGAACACTAATTCCATCACAAACAGTTCTAGAAAATGAAAAACTAGAGGCAATTGAAACGCCAACTAAAGAAGGATATATCTTCGATAAATGGTTATTAGATGGAGAAGAGTTTGATTTAGAAACAGAAATCACAAAAGACTTAACATTAAAAGCATCTTGGAAAAAAGATGATCCAACAATAGAAAAAGTAACTATCAAATTTGATAGTAAGGGGGGAAGTTCACTAGACGCAATAACTATTGAAAAAGGAACATCTTTAACTGATATTCCTACTCCAACAAAAGATGGATATACATTTATTAATTGGTATCAAAATGATAAAGAATTTAAAATAGAAAATACAATAAATAGTAATATTACATTAACTGCTAAATGGAAAAAGATTAATTATGGTACATTTAATGAAGAAACATTAAAATTATCTGTATCAACATACTCTGAATTAGAACAAAAATTAGGACAAGGAGAATGGATTAATACTAATGTATGTAAGCCATATAACTCAGTAATAGGAAGAATATATTATACTTCTACTTATATAAAATATAATAATGGTTATTATGCAGTTTTTAATTATTCAACAAAAGAAGGAGACGATTATAAAGAAAACATCAAAACACAAAAACCATCATTTATTGAATTCTTAAGAGCAAAAGACATATTTAATGATTATACTGATGAATTAATAAATGATGATAATAAACTAAAAGATATTGGAGCTACAAACTTTGAATATTATCCAGAAAGAAATTTCAAAAGATTTAGATATGGTCAATATTCTATAGATATTCATAAAAGAATAGATGGAGATAATGAATATAGTAAAGAATCTTTAGTAGATATTGTTCCAATGAAAGATTAAAAAAACACGTCAATGACGTGCTTTTTTTTATTTTTGTTTTTTTAATAAATCTCTAATTTCTTCTAAAAGAACTAATTCATCACTTTTGGCTTTTTCTTCTTCTTTTTCTTTCTTACCAAGTTCCATTACTTTATTAACTGCTTTTAACATTAAGAATAAAACTAATGCCATTATTAAGAAATTAATAACTGCAGTAATAAAATCTCCGTATTTAATAACTTGTCCACCATAGATTTTAATTGTTCCACCAACTTCTGCTCCACCTAAACCATTAATCAATGGATTAATGAAGTCATCAGTTAATGCAGTAACAATTGCAGCAAATGCAGTACCAATGATAACACCAATAGCCATATCCATGACATTACCACGCATTACAAACTCTTTAAACTCTGCGAAAAATCCTTTCCCCTTATCTTTAATTTTAGCTAGCTTTTCATTATCTATTTTCTTCTTAGCCATAATATCTCCTCCATCATTTAAATATTATAATAAAAATATATATAATTGCAAGAAAAAAGAATTAAACTACATTGTGTCGTCTAATTCTTTTAATAATTCAGCTTTTGTTTTACTATCATATTCTTCTATACCTTTTTCTTTAGCAATTTCTCTAAGTTTAGATATAGACATTTTCTCATATGATTCATTATCTTCTTCATCAGGCATTTTTTTATGTTCAACTAAATAATCAATTTGTTCTTTAGTTAATGTTTCATATTCAAGTAGTGCATCAGCAATTAATTTTAATAAATCTTTATTTTCTTTAATAATTTTAACTGCATCATCATGACATTTAGTAATTATCTTTCTCATTTCCATATCTATTTCATTAGCTACTTCATTTGAGAAATGTTGCATTTTATTATAATCTCTTCCTAAGAACACACTTCCCGAATCACTTTCTAATTGCATAGGTCCTAAATCACTCATACCATATTCAGTAACCATAGCTCTAGCAATTTTAGTAGCCTTTTCAAAGTCATTTGAAGCACCAGTAGTAATTTCTCCAAAAATAACTTCTTCAGCAGTTCTACCACCTAATAAACCAGTAATTTGTTCTAATAAATCTTTTTTAGTACTACATAACTTCTCTTGAGGAATCATTAAATTATATCCACCAGCATTACCTCTAGGAATAATAGTAACTTTTTCAACATCACTAGCATTAGCAAGTTTCAATCCAACAACAGCATGTCCCGCCTCATGATATGCCACTAATTTTCTATCGTCTTCAGTATATTTTTTACTAGTTTTAGCTGGTCCCATCATAACTCTATCTGTAGCTTCATCAACTTCACTCATAGTAATTTGATTCTTATTTCTACGAACAGCAAGTAAAGCAGCCTCATTAAGTAAGTTTTCTAAGTCAGCCCCACTAAATCCAGGTGTTCTCTTAGCCAAGAATTCTAGTGTAACGTTTGAAGCTAATTTCTTATTACGAGCATGTACCCCTAATATTTCCTCACGTCCTCTAACATCAGGTAAATTAACAGTAATTTGCCTATCAAATCTACCAGGTCTTAATAAAGCAGGATCTAAAACATCAGGTCTATTAGTAGCAGCAATAATTATTATTCCTTCATTAGCTCCAAATCCATCCATTTCAGTTAATAATTGGTTTAGAGTTTGTTCTCTTTCATCATGGCCTCCACCAATACCAGAACCTCTTTGTCTACCAACCGCATCAATCTCATCAATAAATATTAAACATGGCGCAGTTCTCTTAGCTTGTTGAAACATATCTCTAACACGACTAGCTCCAACACCAACAAATAATTCTACAAAATCAGATCCAGAAATAAAATAAAATGGAACATCAGCTTCACCTGCTACAGCCTTAGCTAATAATGTTTTACCAGTTCCTGGAGGACCAACTAATAATACTCCTTTAGGAATTCTAGCTCCTAATTTTTGGAATTTTTTTGGATTTTTTAAGAAATCAATTAATTCGCTAACTTCTTCTTTTTCTTCTTTTAACCCAGCAACATCTTTAAATGTAACTTTATTATCATCACTAGATAATTTAGCTCTACTCTTTCCAAAATCTAAACTGCTCTTTCCACCAGCCATTGATTTATTAAAGAACCAGAAACCAAATCCTAAAATAATAACAATTGGTAATACATTTACTAATATTAGTAATAATGATGATGAAGAGGGATCCGGTTTTACTGTTATTTTAACTTTACTATTTTCAGTATATTCAACAATCTTAGCCATAACCTCATCACTTAAAGGTAATCTTACAAAGAAACTTTCATTTTTATCATAATCTTTTAAAGTACCTTCAACTTCATAAGTATAAGCACTCCCCTTAGTAGTAACTGTCATCTCTTTAATCTCATTATTTTCTAACGATTTCATAAATTCATTATATTTTAATACATGTACCTCATTATTAAATACATTTAATGCATAAAAAATACATAAAAATATTACAATTAAAAATAAATAAGATAACAAATTTCTTTTAACATCTTTTTTATTGATTTTTCTACTTTTTGGCATAATTCCTCCTATTGATATTTCAATATTATATCATATCTATCATTATCATTTTTGTCAAACTTTGATTTAGTGATTCCAGGCACCCATAATATATTATTATCTGAATCTGATACTATAGGCCATTCATCCCTTTCACTTAATTCTATTTTTCTATCTATAAACAAATCTTTTAGTTTTTTACTACCATTCATATTCTTAATAGAAATACGATCTCCATCTCTTCTATTTCTAACTATTATTGGCAATTTAATTTCATTACTATCTAATTTACATATATAGTTTGAATTATTATCTACACTATCTACTTTTTTAATTGAATGTCCATTATTTAATTCTATATAATCATTAAACTCATATAAATAATTTTTAGAATTTTTATTTTTCTCAAAACTAATCTTATTATAATTCTTATTAACAATATACCCATCAGGTATATTAATACTACTATTAGCTTTATTACTATTAATTAAATTCATTATTAATTCTATATGTTTATCATATACTAAATATAAATCATTATCATATAATTCGCTTAATAAATAATATAAGATTTCTTTTTGAATAAACTCATCTTCCAACAAAAATTTATCAATTAGAATACTATTATCTTTATAACATCTATCTAAAGCTTTATCTCTTTCTCTAGAAACATAATTATATGTATCATTTAATGTATTACTAAATTTTAAAAACTTCTTATGAACTTCATTATTCTCTTCCTTAAAGAAGGGCAATAATACTTTTCTAAATCTATTTCTAGTATATTCAGTATTATCATTACTAGAATCCACATAATACTTAATATTGTTATTATTACAATACTTAATTAATTCATCTTTAGTAAATCCTATTAATGGTCTAACAATTTTAAAATCTTTAAAATCTACTATCTTCTTAAATCCAGAATAACCTTTTAAATTAGATCCTCTAACAAT
>JAEEGL016717618.1_pt1 | contig 16002 bp, 10 predicted proteins | sample 9134231 | NCBI WGS metagenome assembly JAEEGL01 (sample SAMN16246548, study PRJNA631951) | gut metagenome | biome: gut microbiome; feature: rumen; material: fiber-attached | host: Bos | place: Iran: Karaj | collected 2018-10 | reverse complement strand
TCAAATTCTATATGTAGTTTATATTCTTTATTTATACTATCTATTATATTATGTATTGTTGTTAAATACTTAATAGCAAGAAAGTCCATTTTTAAAAGTCCTATTTCTTCTAGATAAGTCATATCATATCCACTTACATAGAATCCATGACTATAATCTAGAGGTATTACTTCATCTAGATCAATACTAGACATAACAACACCTGCTGCATGTATACTAGTATGTCTTTTAAGTCCTTCAAATTTACTACTTATCTTATAACACTTCTTTAAGTCATCTTTTCTATCAAGTAATTCTTTAATAGCTTTAGAATCATTATAATTATCTTTTAAGTTCTTTTTAGAATCTATTAGTTTACATAAACTATCTATTAATTTAGGATCTATACCCATACTAGATCCTACATCACGAAGAGCCCCTTTAGCTCCTAGTGTACCAAATGTAATTATAGGTACAACTTTTTTAGAACCATATTTTTCTATGCAATAATTTATTACTTCTTCACGTTTTTCGTGTTCAAAATCTATATCTATATCTGGCATAGATACTCTTTCTGGATTTAAGAATCTTTCAAATAATAAATTATATTTTATAGGATCTACATCTGTAATATTAAGACAGTATGAAACAAGTGATCCTACCGCACTACCCCTACCTGTTCCAACTATAATATTGTGTTCTTTAGAGTATTTTACATAGTCTGAAACAATAAGGAAATAATCACAGAATCCCATTTTATTTATAATATCTAATTCATATTTTAATCTATCTTTATATACTACACTTACTTTATCTCCAAATCTTTTTTTTAGACCTTCAATACACATTTTCTTTAAATATGTATAGCTATCAGTATTATCTGGATTAGTATATACAGGCATAAGTTTTTGTTTAAAAGGTATTTCTACATTACAAAGATCTGTTATAAATTCATTTGTATTTAAAGTATACTCATCAGTTAAACGTATATAATTATCTAAATGATTCTTACTTGTTAAATCTATAGTAACACTTTCTCTTATCGCATCTACATATTTAATATATTCACTATCTTCTTTAGTTAAATATAATGTTTCATTTATATATATTTTATTATCTTCTTTTATAGAATCACATTCTAATTTATCTTTAAAGCCAATATATACGTATTGATAAAATCCTTTTATTTCGTTGTATGTCGTAAGATTACTTGTTATACATACTAAATCATTTGAGTATTTAGATAATACTTCATAATCTATTTCTTTTTCTGTAGATATAGTACTTAGTTTTATAAGATTTTTATATCCATTATAATTAATCGCATAAAGTATTACTTTACTATCTTTATATGTTAATTCAAGACCTATTATAGGTTTAATATTATTATTTATACACGCTTTATAAAAATCCATTACACCATACATATTATTATCTGTAATAGACAAAGACTTTATATTGTTTTTAAGTGCGAATTCTATTAAATCCGGTATACTAATTAAAGATTGTTGTAAACTATTATCTGTTTTAATATAAAGTGGTGTATACATAATATCCCTCCTACATATATTTTACTATAAATAAGTTTTATTTCAAATAATAATTGACTTATTTTTTCAAATATGGTAAACTTAATTGGCATAGGGAGAAAAACTTTATAGGAGGTTATAATATGGCAGTTAAAGCAACAAATAAAAAACCATTATCTGGTAATAGAAGATCACATTCTTGTAGAGCAACAAAACATACTCAAAAAGTTAACTTACAATTAGTAACATTAAAAGATGGATCTAAAGTAAGAATAAGCGCTAGAGAAAAAAGAACTTTAAATAAATCTGAAAAATAAAAAGCACTAAGTGCTTTTTTTATTTGTAATTTGATTAATAATAAATAAATCAGATAAATTATTTATATCTATATCCTTACCACTATTATATGTTTCAGTAAGTATTTCTATTTCTTTTAAAATTTCATTTATCATTTCTATAAATATATTTATTCTAGGTCTATCAGTTACTTGAGTTAATACCTCAAGTTTTTTTGTATAAAAATCTTTTAGTCCATCAGTACCATTTATATAATAAACATTTAATAAATTTTTACTAGCTAAATCAGACCAATATAATTCTTTTTCAAATATATCAGTATAAAAATTATAGTCTACGTACATGTTCTTCTTCTACCTCATAATCTTTATTATATTTAGGTCTTAATAGTCTCAAATAAGCATGGTAAGCTCTATTCTTTTCACCAAATGTAGGAGTTGCACTAAAACGGATATTATAGTATGCTTCTACTATCGCATCTATTTGTTCATGATCAGATAGACTTTTTATTTTCTCTTCATCAAGATTTAATATTTTATAAGGATTGTCTTTCATATACACTCACCTACTATACAAATATTATAGCATAAAAAAAATAATTAATAAATAATTATTTTTCCTTATAAGGTATACCTAAGTGCTTATATGCCTTTTCAGTAACTACTCTTCCTCTAGTAGTTCTTTTAAGTAAACCTGTTTGAAGTAAATAAGGTTCATATACATCTTCAATAGTTGTTTGTTCTTCACCAATTGAAGATGCGATAGCTTCAATACCTACTGGTCCACCATTAAATTTTTCTATTATTGATTTGAGCAAATGATAATCAGTCTCATCAAGACCTAACTCATCAACTTTAAGTTTATCAAGAGCAAGTTTAGTAATATTTAAATCTATATTACCATTACCCATTACAAGTGCATAATCTCTAACACGCTTAAATAGTCTATTACAAATTCTTGGTGTACCACGACTTCTTCTTGCAAGTTCATATGCAGCATCCATATCTATACTACATCCAAGTACTTTACTAGTTCTAATAGCAATATTTTTAAGTTCTTCTTCAGTATAAAATTGAAGTTTATTAATTATACCAAACCTATCCCTTAATGGGCTTGTAAGATCTCCAGCACGAGTAGTTGCTCCTACTAAAGTAAATGGTGGCAAATCAATTTTAATATTTCTACTTGAATTATCTGTACCAACCACTATATCAAGAGTAAAATCTTCCATAGCTGAATATAATATTTCTTCAACAAATCTAGGTATTCTATGTATTTCATCAATAAACAAAACATCCCCAGGTTCAAGTGTTGAAAGAACAGCTGCTAAATCTCCACTTTTCTCTATAGAAGGACCACTTGTTGTTTTAATATTGCTTCCAAGTTCATTTGCAATTATATAAGCAAGTGTTGTTTTTCCTAATCCTGGAGGACCATATAATAGAACATGGTCTAATGGTTCTTCTCTAAGTTTAGCTGCTTTAATAAATATTTCAAGATTTTCCTTTACTTCTGTTTGTCCTACATATTCATCAAGTGTACTTGGTCGTATACTTATTTCATATGATTCTTCATCTATATTTTTATTTCTATCTAGTTCTGTATTCATAATACTCCTTTCTAGATTATTTTAATAATAATTTAAGAGCTTCTTTTACTTGTTCCTCTATATTTAAATCAGTTTTAATTTGTGGTAAAACTTTACTTATATCTGCTTGTTTATAACCTAATCCTTTTAATACTTCTATTAATTCTTCATAATTACTTAAATTATTAGTAGTATTAGTTGCACCTAATTTACCTTTTAAATCTAACACCATCTGACGAGCTACTTTATCACCTATCTTAGGGAATTTCTTTAAATATAGTATGTTTTCTCTTTCTATTGCATCTATTATTCCACTTATAGAACCTGTTGCAAGTATAGGAAGTGCCATTTTAGGTCCTAACCCTTTAACATCTATAAGTTTTAAGAATAAATCCTTTTCTTCTTTAGTTTTAAATCCATATAAAGTATTCTCATCTTCTCTAACGTATTGATATATATATACAATATATTCTTTATCTACTAGAAATGAATATGGATTAGATACATATACTAAATATCCTACTCCATTATTGTCTAGTACTATGTAATTACTTTCTTGATTTATTATTTTACCTTTAATATATTCGTACATATCATCACCATTATAAGTATAGCACAAACAAATGTTTATGGCAATAAATTGTTGTAAAATTATAAAAAATGGTGTATTATGTATGTAGTGAAGGAAACTTCATATAATAAATTAGGAACATCTAATATCGCATGTTAGGTGTTGCCATAAATTTTTGTGTATCACTTAACTATGCAGTTAAGTGATTCTTTTATTTTATAGTTACAAATAGTAAATCTATAAGTAAAAGGATAATGACTATAAGAAGTAAGATTTAAAAATCTTTCTTAGACATCATATCACCTCCAATCTTAAATATTGAAGGCAATCACCTAACTATTAAATGCTCCTATTATTAATATACGGCAGCAATATATCAAAATACTTTTATTTTTCAAAAGAAAATAAAAAAATAACACTTATGTGTTATTTTTATTTATTTCCTAAATACAAGGCTGTTCTAACCATCTGAGCACTATATCCCATTTCGTTATCGTACCATGCAACTATTTTAACTAATTGATTGCCATCTACATCAAGTACATTAGTTAATTGTCCATCAACTAAAGCTCCTAAATTAGAACCTTTAATATCACTTGATACAATTGGATCCATTGTTATTTTTATTGTTTCATTTGAATTAAACTCAAATAATTTATTTATTTCTTCTTTAGTTACATTTCTATTAAGTTCAAGAGTTAAATCAACCACTGAACCAGTAGTAACAGGAACACGAAGAGCACTACCATCAAGTTTACCTTCAAGTGTAGGTATTACTTTTCCTATAGCACTAGCAGCACCAGTAGAAGCTGGAACAATATTTGCTGCACAAGCTCTACCACGACGTGCATTTATACCTTTTTTATGTGCTATATCAAGTGTTGCTTGATCATTAGTATAAGCATGTACTGTAGTCATATATCCTTTTTTAATACCAATATTCTTTTCTAGTATATTAAGTACAGGCGCTAAACAGTTTGTTGTACAAGATGCTGCACTTATTATTTCTTCTTTACCAGTAAGTGTATTTTGGTTAACACCATATACTATAGTCTTAACATCACCTTTAGCTGGAGCACTTATTATTACTTTTTTTGCTCCTGCAGTTATATGTGCCATTGCATCCTCTTTTTTAGTAAAATAACCAGTACATTCAAAAACTTCATCAATCTTTAATTCTTTCCATGGTAAATTAGCTGGATCTTTTTCAGCATATACTTTAATTTTTTTACCACTTACTATAATACAATCATTTTCAAAAGATATTTCATCTACTTTATAATTTCCATGATTTGTATCATATTTAAGTAAATATGCAAGTTGTTCTGCATCTGTTAAATCATTTATTGCAACCACTTCAAAATTAGGATTACTATCCATAATTCTAAATACTAATCTTCCTATTCTTCCAAATCCATTAATTGCTACTCTAATCATATTTTCCTCTTTTCTAGTTTAATCTTTAAAACAACTATCCCCTATAAATTCTCTTAATACTGAATCTCTTGGTACATCATCACTTGGTATTGGTAAAAAGTTTCTTAAAAAGTTTATAAGTCTTAATGCTTCTGGATACTCTGGGTCATCTTCATTTACATTAAATAAAAGTGGTTCCACATAAGTCTTAAGTACACCTATTTCATAGATAAGTGCTGAATTTACAACAACATCAGCATCATCTTGGAATATATATATATTTTGTCTTTCTCCTTTAGCAACATCTTTCCAAGCTCTAAGTGTATCCCTTGCTCCATATCCTCTAGTTTTACTATCTCTAACTATTCTTCTTAGTTTTCTTACATCACTTGTATGAATATGTGAATGATTATCTATATTTATTTGTGTTAAAGGTCCAATATAAACTTTATATTTTTGCTTACTATCTATAGACATAGTAAGTTCATCATTTAAAGCATGTAATCCTTCAACAATTATCAAGTCATTCTCACCTAATTGTAAGTACTTATTATTATATTCTCTCTTACGAGTTATAAAATTATAAGTTGGAAGTGATACTCTCTTTCCTTCAAGAAGTTGTGATAAATTTTTATTAAATAGACTTGTATCTAATGCTTTAATAGATTCTAAATCTGGTTTTCCTTCTTCATCTAATGGGCGTTTATCTAAATCTATATAATAATCATCAAGTGATATTGGATGTGTATTAAATCCTCTACTTCTTAAATATATATCAAGTTTCTTACTTGTTGTAGTTTTTCCTGATGATGAAGGCCCTGCTATTAATACAACTTTAATATCTTTTCTATCATTATATATAGTATCTGCTATTTTAGCTAATTGTCCATCATAATGAGCTTCTGCTAAATTAATTAATTCTCCTACTTTAGCTTCTGATACCACTCTATTTAAATCTGCAGCATTATTTATGCCAAGTATGCTTCCCCAAGCTGAATACTCATCAAATTTATCAAATACTTTAGAATGGTGTTCATAATCAAGTGTACATTCTGGATTTTGTATATCTGGTATAGTTAAGGCAAATCCATGATCATTTATAAATGTTAATTTAAAGTCATTAATTTGTCCTGTACTATATGCCATTTTGCTATAAAAATAGTCATATATATCATTAATTCTATAAAGATTTATGTATGTATTAGAAATATATTTTAATACATTAACTTTATCTGTTTTTCCAAGTCTTTTAAAATATTTTATTGCATCTAATCTAGATACACTAAGCTTAGTATACAAGAAATCTTCTTTTACTATATTTTTCATTTCTTCATAGATATCATTTAATTTACTTTGAGTTATCTTACTATTAATAGTACAATATACTCCTCTATCAACGGAATGTTCTGTAATAATATCTACATCTTCTCCAAGGATATTCTTTACAGCTAAAACAAGTATAAAAATAGCACTATTCATGTATATAGAATTACCTATAGAAGATGATCTATCAAAAAAATTTATATTACACTTTTTCTTTAATGTATCACTCAAATCTACAATATCATTATCTACTTGCGCAACTAAAATATCATAAGTATAATGATGTCTAAAATAATTAGATATTTCTTTAAAAGTAATTCCTTCTTCAAATTCTATAGTTTCATTTCCTCTAAATGTAACTTTTATTTGTTTATTCATAATATCCCTCTTATCCTCTCTTTATATTTTATCAAAAAATAAATACTTTGTCGACTTATTTAGTGTATAAAAAGTATCGTTTACATATATTATATACATAGGAGATGAATTTATGATTATACCAACAGTAATAGATAAAGTGAGCAATAGTGAAAGAGTATATGATATATATTCTAGATTATTAAAAGATAGAATTATAATTATAAATGGTGAGATAGATAATACACTATCTAATAGTGTTGTTGCACAACTTCTCTATTTGGATTCAATAAATAGTGAGGATATCAGTTTATATATTAATTCTCCGGGTGGTAATGTATCTGATGGGTTTGCTATATATGACACTATGAACTTAATTAAAAGTGATGTTTCTACTATTGGTATGGGTATGTGTGCTTCTATGGCAGCATTTCTTCTATCTAGTGGTACTAAAGGTAAAAGATATGTACTTCCAAATTGTGAAGTTATGATACATCAACCTCTAGGAGGAGCTAGTGGACAAGCAACCGAAATAAAAATAGCTGCTGAACATATTCTTAAAACTAAAGAAAAACTTAATAAAATATTATCACTCAATACAAATAAAAAACTGAGTGAGATAGAACATGATACAGATAGAGATAATTATATGACAGCAGATGAATCTTTAGAGTATGGTATAGTTGATAAAGTAATAGAAAAAAGAGAACATTAAGTTCTCTTTTATTTCTCTACAAAATATAACATGTCTGCTAAAGAGCGTTCAGCAGCAGCAACTTTTACTCTAGTTGCCTGACTACCACTAGTATTCTTATAGAAGTAGCTTATTGATCCTCCACCATCTAAGTTATATCCTGTTTTACAACCATATTCAATCATTATTCTTTGAACATCTGCAATTCTTAAACCATGCATAATACGTGGACATTTCATATCAGATTCTGCACCACAACTATTATGATTTGATTCAGCACTCTTACCATTTAAGTGTGATGTTATAAGTATAAAGTTGTTTTTATCAATTTGACATACAGCCTGTCTCGTTGCAAGTTTATCTTCTTTAACCGTTGCTTTAATTTGATAATTTGAGATTATATTTCCTATTGAGACAACACCCCAAGTATATTTAACACCTAATGAATCCATTTCAGCTTTTTTAGTATTATTTTTAGTATAATCAGATGTAAATTGCTTATTAGTAAGCGTTCCAGCTTTTGTGATAAATACTGCGTAGCCTCCACCTTTTGTTGAAAATTTTGTATTGGTTGAATCTCGTATTACTTTGCCTTCATATATTTGAAGTGGCATAATTGCTGTTCCTTCATAACTATCTGGACAGTCTGAACACCAGCCTGCTGAATGATTAACCATTCCACTTGCATTAATTGCGACTAATCCTTTATTTTGATATCCCTTAGCTGTAATTTCATTATTGATAATAGTGCTTCCCTTTTGTAATTTTCTTGGATATTCTGCACTTTGACTTGAAGATACTTTAGGTGTTATTGCTGTTTTAATTTGATTATAAGGATCTGATACCCAAATATGAGTAACCATATATGTTGGTTGTTGACCTGATACGGTAGATTTTCCATGTTGTGCTGTACGAGTTGGTTCACTTACATATTCAGCCCAATATTTCAATGTTGAACTTTCATATGTTGCAATTGTTTTATTTGGTGATGTAACCGTTATTTTACATGTAGCAGTTTTACCATTTTTGGTTTTTGCTGTGATTGTTGCAGTTCCTGGTTTTACAGCTACAACATTACCATTTGAATCAACTCTTGCAATTATTGGGTCACTACTTGTCCATGTTATTGATTTATCTGTTGCATCTGCTGGTAAAATTTTTGGAGTTAATTTTGCTTTACCATTTGATGAAATAGATAATGAAGTTTTATCTAAAGTAATACTACTTACTGCTTTAGTTAAACTTTTAACTATTTTAAATGTTGCACTCTTAGTACCTTCATAATTACCTTTTCCTGTTACGGTTACAGTTGCTGTTCCAACATTTATATTATTACTATAACTTACTGTATAATCTGTATCTTTCTTTAATACTGTACTTCCTTTTTTAACTGTTACTGTAGGTGTTATAGCTTTTCCTGTATATAGATTTTCACTTGGAACAGTTATTGTAAATGTTGATGCATTTGCCTTTGCGATACTACATGATTTATTTGTAGCATCTATATGACTTCCATCTCCCTTACAACTAATAGTATAACTTCCTACTTTAGTTTGTGTCGCATTACTTATAGTTCCACCTTCACAAGAAGCTATTACTTGACTTGCACCTGTATATGCCCTATTTAAACAAGTTATTACTGCAGGTTTTACTATATTAAATGTAACTTGTTTTGTACCTTGATAATTACCTTTTCCTGTTATGGTTACTTTTGCTATTCCTGCGTTTGTATTATTGCTATAGCTTACTGTATAATCTGTATCTTTTTTTAAAGTTAATGTACCGATTTTAACTGTTACTGCTGGTGTTATTGGACTTCCTGTATAAGTCTTATTTGCAATACCAGCAACAGTTGATTTAGATATATCTCCTTTTGTTATACTACATTCAGCATTTGCTGCATTCTTATGAGATGAATCTCCTGTACACGTAATAGTATAACTTCCTACATTAGTTTGTGTTGCATTCTTTATTGTTCCACCTGAACAAGTTGCGATTGTCTGACTTGATCCATTATATGTTTTATTTGCACATGTTATTTTTGCAGGTGTTTTTTCTTTGGCAATAACAAATGTTTTTTGTCTTGTACCTTGATAGTTACCTTTTCCTGTTATTGTTACAGTTGCAGTACCTATTTTTATATTATTACTATAACTTACTGTATAGTCTGTTCCTTGTTTTAATTTAACGCTTCCATTTGTTATTGATACTGTAGGTTTTATTTCTTTTCCTGTATATAATTGTTCTGCGATTCCCGCTATTGTTGCAGATACAATACTTGCCCTTTCAATTTTACAAGTTTTTTGTGTTGCATTTGTATGTGATGAATCTCCTGTACATGTTATATCATAACTTCCTACATTAGTTTGTGATGCATTTTTTATTGTTCCACCTGAACAAGTTGCAATTGTTTGTGCAGCACCATTATAGGTCTTGTTAAAGCATGTTATTACAGCTTGCATTTTAGTTTGTGGAGCTTTTACTATCTTGAAAGTTGCTTTTTTTGTACCTTCATAATTACCTTTTCCTGTTATTGTTACAGTTGCAGTTCCTTCTTTTGTATTATTACTATAACTTACAGTATAATCTGTATCCTTTTTAAGTGTTGTATTACTTAATTTTACTGTTATAGCAGGTGTTATAGCTTTTCCTGTATATGTTTGATTTGCAATACTAGATATTAGTGTATTTGCAATAGATATCTTAGTTACAGCACAAGTTTTCTTAGTTGCATCTGTGTGATTTGAATCACCTTTACAAGTTATATTATAATTTCCAACTTTAGTTTGTGATGCATTACTTATAGTTCCACCTGAACAAGTTGCAATTGTCTGACTTTTACCGTTATATAATTTATTCGCACATGTTATTATTGCTTGTGTTTTTGTTTGTTGCTTAACTATCTTAAATGTTATTTGTTTTGTACTACTATAATTACCTATTCCTGTCACTTCAACAGTTGCAGTACCTTCATTTGTGTTGTTTTTATATTCAATTATGTAGTCTTTATCTTTTACTAGTAATATAGTACCATGATTTATTACTATAGCAGGTGTTAAGGCTGTTCCTGTATATGTTTGATTTGCAATAGCTGATGTATTTACACCACTAATATCTGTTTGTGAAATAGTACATTTTTTATTTACAGCATCTGTATGACTATCATCGCCTATACATGATACTTCATATTCTCCAACTTCTTTTTGACTAGCATCTTGTACTAAACCGCCACTACAACTTGCAATTATTTGATTAAATCCATTATATGATTTATCAATACAAGTTATCTCTGCTGGTTTCTTGGCAGTTTCTTTATATTCTACACCATCTATTTTAAATGTTACTTTTTTACTGCCTTTATAATTTCCTATACCTGTTATTGTTATGGTTGCAGTGCCTATATTTGTATTATCACTATATTCAACATTATAATCTACTGTGTTTTCTAGTTTATTTTCTCCAAGCATTACTATTATTTCTGGTGTTAAAGGATATCCAGTATATACTTGATCTGCAATAGATGAAATTATAGCATTGCTTATATCTTGCATGTCATTTATTATTTCAGTTGTTTTTTCTTCTTTTGGATTGTTTTCAGAATCTTCATCAACTTTTATTATAAATTCTACACTTTCATCTTCAGTTCTTACAGTTATTTTTGTTGTTCCTACACCAGTTGCTGTTACTATTCCAGTAGTACCATCTACTGTTGCGACTGAAGGATCAGCACTTTCATATATTGCTGGAATTTCACTTGTTCCTATCTTATATGCTTCACCTATTTTTAATACTACATCATTTGTATTAACAGATCCTTCTCTTTGTTCTTTGCTCATATTAGATACAAAAACTAATATAGCTCCAAATAGAACTGTTACTAAAAATATACTGAATACTTTTAACCCTTTATTCATATATAACACCTCATATTGGCATACTCTCTATTATATATTTATTATACATTTTTATATATTTTTTTTCAATATGTATATATACCGTTATATTTATTTCTAAGAACTCTTGTTAATACTTTACCTGCTGCATTTTTAGGAAAATCCTCTACTATTTCTATATATTCTGGAATTTTATATGTAGCACATCTTCCTCTAAGTTGTTGTTTAATTTGTTCACCATCAATATTTCCTATTACGCACGCCATAACTCTTTGTCCTAATGTCTTATCATCAATGCCAAATACTACAGAAGAAGATACACCAGGACAACTATTAATTAATATTTCTACTTCTTTAGGCGATATGTTTTCTCCACCCCTAATTATTATATCTTTGATTCTACCTGTTATTACATAATATCCATCTTTATCTTTTCTAGCAATATCTCCTGTGTGTAACCAACCATTTTTTATTACTTTTTCAGTTTCCATAGGCATATTATAGTAACCCATCATTACATTATATCCTCTAGTAATAAATTCTCCTTCTTCACCTACATTACATTCAATACCTGTATTAGGATCTACTATCATACTTTCAACATCTGGTAAATTGGAACCTACTGTATAAACTCTTTTTTCTTTACTATCAAATACACTAGTCATAGTACATCCAGGAGATGCCTCAGTAAGTCCATACACACTAACTATAGTCATATCTACTTCATCCATTACTTTTTCTATAAAATTAGGTAAACAATTACTACCTGCCATAATTCCTTTTTTCAATGTTTTTACTTTTTCTTTATTAAATTTTGGGTTATTAATTATGCTTTCAAACATAGTTGGTACTCCATTAACGCATGTTATTCCTTCTTTTTCTATAACATCAATAGAAATATTTGAATCAAATTGACTTATTACTGTTATTTTAGAAAGATGTGTTAAAGAAGACATCATAGAAAGAGTTATACCAAAGCAGTGGAACATAGGAACTTGTATAAGCATATTATCTTTGTTATTCAAATCTAATCTTTCTCCTATATCAAAACCATTTTTAATAAGTGCGCTATGTTTAAGTATTGCACCTTTAGGGAATCCCTCTGTTCCAGATGTTGGCAAAACTATTGCAGCATCTTCTTCATCTACTTTTTCTTCATATTCAGTTAACACCTGGTTCTCAATTTTCTTACCTATTTTTATTAATTCTTCTACAGTTATAGTTTTATCACTTTTAAAATCAGTAGAAATAATATTATCAATTTTACATTCAGGAGTTATAGCATTAATTATATCCATATAATCTTTTTTTCTTCCTTCTTCCATAACTATAGTATAAATATCTAATTTATCAATAATATATTTCATATCTTCACTTTTAAATCTTGTATTAAGTGGTACTGCAACAGCGCCTATTTTTATTATTGCAAAGAAGAATATAAACCACTCTTTTGTATTAGTCATCCATATGCCTACATTATCACCTTTTTTAACCCCTATACTTATTAATCCTTTTGATACTTCACATACTTCATCATAAAATGATTTATATGTATATTCAGTATTTACTTCTGGAAACGAAAATCCTACTCTATTAGGAAATTTTTCACTATATTCTTTTATTATATTTGAAATTGTACATTTTTCCATATTATCCTCTTTTCTATTATCTTACAAAAAAACCTATTATTTATATAATTAAATAATAGGCCTCCATATATATTAAACTAATTAATTAGCTACGCAGAAAAAACCTATTATTTATAGATCTTTTAAGCAGTAATAATAAATTAGTGTTTTTAAACATTGTTTTCATAAATCCTCCTAGTGAACAAAAAAAGTCAATACTATGTAGTACTGACTCTATTTCATACAATAATTATATGTATAACAAAATAGACCCATTACTACATAATCGGTTTCCAAGTAAGTTTAATAATAGTTCACTATTAATAATTATATTCTTCATAGGTCTATCTCCCTTCGTAAGATAATTTAATTATACTTATAATAATTTTAATTGTCAACAAAAAAATATACTTTTTTAAGTATATTTTTATAAATCCATATCAAATAAACTTAATTGATTAGATTCGTTCATTCCTTCAAATATTCCCATAGATTTCATTTTATCCATAAGAGTTCCAGATATTTTAGCTCTGTGTTGTACTTCTTCTATACTCAAGAAACCACTCTTATTTCTTTCTTCAACTATGTTTTTAGCAACTGTATCTCCAAGACCATCTATACTAGAGAATGGTGGATAAATACTTGTATCATCTTTAACTTTCCAAGTAGTTGCTTCTGATTCATTTAAGTCTACTGGTAGGAATTTAATACCACGAGCAGTTGCCTCAAGACATACTTTCAAACTTTCAAGTTGTCCTTGTTCTTTGTTTGTTGCTTCATATCCTTTATTTTGAATTTCTATTATTTTATCTTTAATAGCGTTATATCCTTTTATCATAACTTCTACATCTACATCAGTTGCTTTACTAGTAAGCCATGATGCATAAAAATGTACAGGCATATGAACTTTATACCAGGCTATTCTAAATGCACTTATAACGTAAGCAGCAGCATGCGCTTTAGGGAACATGTATTTAATTTTGAAACATGAATCAATAAACCATTTTTCTATTCCAGCTTTCTCCATTGTTTCTTTATGTTTAGCCCAAGTTTCCGCATCTTTAGAAGCTTTACCTTTACGTACAAATTCCATTATTTTAAATGCCTTTATAGGTTCTACACCGTGATACATAAGGTAAACCATAATATCATCACGACATCCTATAACTTCTTTAAATGGAACTATTTTATTTTTAATTAATTCTTGAGCATTACCAAGCCATACATCAGTACCGTGTGATAGACCTGATATTTTAATAAGTTCTGCGAATGTTTTAGGTTTAGTTTCTTCAACCATTCCGATAGTAAATGGTGTACCAAATTCTGGAATACCAAGTGTTCCTGTTGGACACATTATTTGTTCATTTGTAACACCAAGTGCTTTTGTTGTTGTAAAGATACTCATAGTATCTTTATCATCCATAGGTACTTTTAAAATATCTGTTTTTGTTGTATCTTGTATCATTCTAAGTTGTGTTGGATCTGAGTGACCTAATATATCTAGTTTAAGTAAATCTTGATCTATTGCGTGGTAATCAAAGTGTGTTGTTCTCCAAGCACTTGTTGGATCATCTGCTGGGAATTGGAAAGGTGTAAAATCTGATACATCCATGTAATCAGGTACAACTACTATACCTCCTGGATGTTGTCCTGTAGTTCTTTTAACACCAGTACAACCTAAGGCAAGTCTTTCTATTTCAGCAGAACGCATTACTATGTTGTGATCTTCACAGTATCCTTTAACAAATCCATATGCAGTTTTATCAGCAACTGTACCAATAGTTCCTGCACGATATACATTATCTACGCCGAATAATACCTTAGTATATTCATGTGCACTTGCTTGATTTAAATCTGAGAAGTTAAGGTCTATATCAGGTACCTTATCTGCATTAAATCCAAGGAAAGTCGCAAATGGCATATCTTGACCATCTTTGTATAATGGTTCACCACAATTAGGGCACTTCATATCAGGTAAATCGAATCCACTTGAATATGTAGCTCCTAGTTCATTACCATCAGAATCTTTAAATATACTAGTTTTACATTTAAGACAACGATAGTGCGCTGGAAGTGGATTAACTTCAGTTATTCCCATCATAGTAGCAACAAAACTTGATCCTACAGATCCACGGGAACCAACTAAGTATCCATCATCATTAGAGTGTTTAACTAATCTTTGAGCAATTAAGTATATTGGGTCGAATCCTCCACCAATAATACCTCCTAACTCTTTTTTTAGTTTCTTATCTATAGCTTCATCATTATATTCACCATCTTCTTCACTCCATGTTTCTTTTAAGTATTTAGATAATTCTTCTTTAACATTATCAAATCCTTTAGAAGTCATTTCATGAATACGTGTATATACTTCTGCATCATCTTTAGCATAATGTTTACAACATCTATAAACAATATCACCATATAATTCTAGTGCGATACGTTCTTCTATATTATGTGGTAGTGGATTACCATACCAATCACTTGCTTTTTCATATACAAGTTCAGTAACTACTTTAGGACAGTCTAGATAAGACTTCCCATCATCACTTTTAACACGTGGAGAAAATGGTATACCACCTGTATCTATAATTACTTCTATTTCTTCTACCATATCAAGCACTTTATTAGTATTTTCAACTACTATTTTATATGATAGATCATCACCTAAGAATTCAAAATCTTCTAACATTTCACGTGTTGTACGGAAGTGCATTGAAGGAATCT
>JAEEGL010933856.1_pt1 | contig 16002 bp, 18 predicted proteins | sample 9134231 | NCBI WGS metagenome assembly JAEEGL01 (sample SAMN16246548, study PRJNA631951) | gut metagenome | biome: gut microbiome; feature: rumen; material: fiber-attached | host: Bos | place: Iran: Karaj | collected 2018-10 | reverse complement strand
TACACATACAATAAGGAAAAGAATAACTGCACTCAAACAGATTATAAGGTACCTTCATATAAAACAAGATGCGTTGATAATAGATATGTTTTTAAAGACAATCGTTGCGGCAAAACAACTATAGTAGATGCTAATAAATGGTTGACATGTAATGAAGGATTTAAACTTAAATCTGGATATTGTGTAATTGTTGATGAGAAAGATCCTATAAGAGTTGAAGAACTTATAAATAAAAAGTAGACAATAGTCTACTTTTTAATATGCTGCACATTTTGTTTTGCTATTAGATGAAATAGTACATTTAATACCATATCTATTACTAGCAGAAACAAATAATCTTTGAGTATTTCTAAGTGAATAATTAGCTAGAACATATCTTATGTTTTTAGAATCCCTTATATCCTTATTAGAAGTAACTACATAAGCATCAGATCTATTAATATTTAATGTATTCATTGCTTCTTCAGAATTATTTAAACCATGATGCGAAGCTTGATATATAACGATATTACCACTGATATCACTGAATTTATTCTTGATATTTTTAGCAGTTATATATTCAGATGCTGCTCTTACAATAGATGTCTTAGTACTCTTAACGAATTTGTTATTTTTAACAACGAATCTTGGTTTATTATCAACTAATTTATATTCATCATAATAAGTTCCAAAAACACCATGAATTGTTTGATTATATGTTGAATCTAATTCACCTAAAGGGTAGTAACCATTATTTTCTAAATCACCCGGAATATATACATACTTATTACCACTATTAGTTTTTATTTGAAATAAAGTAGCAATAGAATTGGCATTAGATCTACAATTGTTAGTATCGGAAATAGCAGCATAAAATCTACTTTTCATACCATTAACTTTAAATTCAACCTTATCACTTGTATATATCTTGGTATTACCGCCATCTTTAAGATATTCTTCACCTTCAAAATAAATATATTTATTATTTGTATCTTTAGCAAGTGATGATGTATCATTTACTGAAGCAGCAAAATATACTGTATAGTCAGTTTTAGAATATGCTGTACAACCAGTTTTACCACTGAATACATCTTTAGTATTAAATAAGTAAAATTTAATATTACTATTTAAAGTATATGCTGCACCTTCACTAATAGTAGAGCTTTCAATTACTTTTGTTACTTTATTATTTTTAGCAGCATCAGCAATTTTTTGATAAGTAGTTGTTTTAGAAGCTTCTTTTTTAATAATCAAGTTTTTAATTGTAAACTTGGAATCACTTAATAAATTAACAGCATTACCATAGTGATCACTATCTAAATGAGATACTATTAAGTAATCAACCACAACTTTACTTTTACCTTGTAATTCTTTCAATTTATTATAAATTAAATTTTTAATATCAGCACTATTAACACCAGTATCACTTAAGACATATTTGCCATCATTTGTCTTAAATATAAATGCGTTGTTAGTTGTATTACTTTTACTAAATCCTGGAGCAGTTAAACTATTCAAGAAATATGCTTCAAATAAAGTTACGTTAGTAACCGTAATATTTGCAGTAGCAGTTAAACCATTACTTGTTTTAGCTGTAATAATAGCAGTACCAGCTTTTTTAGCAGTTACTTTACCATTTGAAACAGTTGCTATATTTTGATCACTAGTAGTCCATGTGACTTTTTTATTTGTTGTATTATCTGGTTTAATAGTTGCAGTTAAATCTAAGCTATTACCTTCAACTATTGAAGCACTTGTTTTATTAAGCGTAATGCTAGTAGCAGGAATACCTGCATCTTCAACTTCAATTAAACATACTGCTTTTTTACCACCAACTTGGGCAGTAATAGTAACAGTACCTGTTTTTTTAGTAGTAACAAGTCCCTTACTTGAAACAGTTGCAATGCTTTGATCACTAGTAGTCCAAGAAACTTTTCTATCAGTTGCATTACTTGGTTTAATAGTAACACTTAGTTGAAGTGTTTTTCCAACATCCATTTCAACTTCAGTTTTATTAAGAGTTATTCCAGTAACAGGAATAGTATTTGATTTAACATTGATTACACATATTGAACGATGACTATCATCAATTTTAGCCGTAATAGTTGCAGTACCTGTTTTTAAGGCTTTAACATTACCCATATTATCAACAGTTACAACACTTTCATCACTACTGATAAATGTAATTGGAGTATCAGCTGGAGTAACTATATATTGTAACGAATAAGAATCTCCAACTTTTAAAGCAATTTCTTTATCTTCTAAACTAATGCTCCCATTTACTTTAACAGTATGATCAGCAGTAGGGAAATATACTATGATAATAGCAATAACAATTAAGAAACCAACAACAAAATAAAGTAGTTTTTCAGTACTATTATCTTTCATATATTCACTTCCTATCTTAATAATTATAGCACAATTGTGTGTTAATGTGATATAATTAAGTAGAAATATATAGGAGGAATTATGAAGAAAATTTTACTTACGATGTTAGCACTTTTCTTAACTCTATCATTAACAGCTTGTGGTAGTGATAGTGGTAAAGAAAAAGAAGAGAAGAAGGGATCAGAATCTTCACAAGTTGAAGAAAAAGATGGAGCAGAAAAAACTGATGACAAGATTGAATTATATTCAGATGATACAAAAATGGTATTTAAAAACGGGAATAGTCAATTAGTTTATTATTATAGTGGAGATACAATAACTGCTTATCATGCTTATATCGACTATGAAAATGCAACAACTGCAGCTTATGTTGCAACAAGTGTAATTGAAAAAAATGAAACAATTGATAAAGTTTATGCTAAAGGTCGATATGTAGTTGTAGAATATGCAAAGAGCACATATGAAGATACAACAGCTACTGAAGTAAGACAATTATATTCAGCAATTGAACAATATCAAAATAAAAAATAAGGACTTAAAAAAAGTCCTTTTTTTTGATATAATACCAATAGGAGAAACGTTATGGAAGAAGTAAAGTATGATATTAGAGTAATACCAAATGGTTCAAAAGAGTTTTTTCCTCTTTGCCAACAATTGGAACAAACTATTACTTGTGAAAACTTAAGAGTAAATGGTGGAACACTTAGATTCTCTAGTTTAATATATAAAGCAGATGAAATTCTAGTTGCCTATGAAAATGGGGAACCAGTTGGTTATAATGCCCTTGTGAGAGCTGATAAGAGTCTCTATATATATCAAATTGCAGTTAAAAAGACTCATCAACATAAAGGTGTTGGAACTGCTATGATGAAAGCTGCAATTAGTATAGCAGCATCTGAAAACTTAAATGTTACAGCTCATGTTATGGAATATAATGAACCATCAAAAGGGATGTTTAACAGCCTAGGTTTTAAAAAATTAAGTGTAGAAAAAGGCAATGGTTTATATTTCTTAAAGCAAAGAAAACTTTTCTTTAGAAAACCAAAATAGTTTAGTTCAATACTAAACTATTTTTATGTTATAATTACTATGGTGATTATATGAAAGCAATAATCAATTATATTGTTAATATGCTTCCTTATATATTAATATTCACTCCAATTTATTTGGTCGTTAGATATATTATTATCAAAAAATCAAAAAAAATTAATTGGTATCATGAAATAGCATTATTTATATTTGCTTCATTTTTAGTTGGGTTATTTTCCCAAACAATTATTCCAATTAAAAATGATAGAATTCATGAAACTAATTTAATTCCATTTAAAATATTCTATGAAACATATATAGAAATATTTAAAAACAATAATATTACTTATTTTATTATCAGTTTCCTTGGAAACATAGGAATGTTTATACCAATTGGATTTTTCATATTACTATTATGGAATATTAATTCAAAGAAAGTAATTATTATAGGTTTTTTAATATCATTCTTTATAGAAATAGTTCAACTTTTCTTATCTAGAGGAACTGATATTGATGACTTAATCTTAAATACTTTTGGTGTTTTCCTTGGAACTTTACTATATAAATTATTTAATAAAAAACTATTAAAATTTAGATAGGAGACAATATGAAAACAGAAAAAAATATATTAATTGCATTTTTACTTAATATTAGTTTTTCCATATTTGAATTCTTTGGTGGAATATTTACTAATTCAGTAGCAATTTTATCAGATGCAATTCATGATATGGGAGATGCTATTTCAATCGGGATCTCTTACTTTCTTGAAAGAAAAAGTAAGAAAAAGGCTGATAAAAAATATACCTATGGATATATTAGATATTCAGTACTAGGTGGAGTCATTACAACAACAATTTTGTTAGTTGGTTCAATCTTGGTTATTATAAGTGCTGTTAAAAGAATTATTAATCCAGTTGATGTTAATTATTCTGGTATGATTATATTTGCAATTGTAGGTGTTATTCTTAACTTCATTGCAGCATATGTAACAAGAGAAGGGGATTCAATTAATCAAAAGTCAGTTAACCTTCATATGCTTGAAGATGTACTTGGTTGGGTAGTTGTATTAATAGGTGCAATTATCATGAACTTCACAGATATTAAAATACTTGATCCAATTATGAGTATTCTAGTTGCTTTATTTATACTTGTTCATTCACTCAAGAATTTAAAAGTAGTTTTAGATCTTTTCTTAGAGAAAACCCCAAGTAATGTTGATATTGATGAATTAGAAAAACATCTTCTTAAAATAGAAGGAGTAGAAGATATTCATCATATCCATGTATGGAGTATTGATGGATTCAATAATTATGCAACAATGCATATTGTAACAAAAGCAGATATTAAAAAAGTTAAAAAGGCAATACGAGAAGAACTAGAAGAACATAATATATGTCATGCTATTTTAGAAACAGAAGATGAAGTATGTGAAGACACTGAATGTCACATTGAAGGACATGCCATTCATCACCATCATCATCATTAAGGAGGACCTATGAAATTTAAAGAAATAAGCATATTTTTTATCGTTTGTTATGTTGCATGTGTTATTACTAAAATACTTATGCATCATTTCACATTTACAACTGAATATTTGATTAGTTCTCTATTTATAGCAATAGGAGCAACTCTAGGTTGGGTCTTAGGCACATATTTAAAGGTGAAAAAGGACAAAAAAAATTAAAAAAATGTTTGCATTTTACTTTAAAAGGCAATATAATGTAAAGAAATAAATAAATTGGAACGAAAAGTTCCTTTTTAAGTGCTATAATAAAGCTAGAAAATACTTATTGGAGGTGTAAGCATGAAAGATGAAATTAAAGAACTAATTAGTTCAAAAAAATTCAAAGAAGCTAAAACTTTGTTAAGTGATAAACAAATAGTAGATATTGCTGATGCTATCAAAGACTTTGACATTGATGAAATTGCCAAGATTATTCGTCTAATGAATAAAGATATGGCAGCTGATTTGTTTTCAGAATTACCACTATCTGTTGAAACTGAACTTTTATCTAAACTAACTGATAAAGAAGCTGTATTATTGATCAATGAAATGTTTGCAGACGATGCAGCTGATGTTTTAGATGAAATGCCCGCCAATATGGTAAGAAGAATTCTAAAAGAATGCGATAAAGAAACAAGAAGTGACATTAATAAACTATTAAATTATCCAGATGATTCAGCTGGTAGTGTCATGACTGTCGAATATGCTGAACTTAAAGATACCTTAACAATTAAACAAGCTATTAGTAGACTTCGTAAAGAAATAGATGATTATGAAACTATCAACGTTTGTTATGTAGTAGATGAAAGTAGAAAATTAATCGGACACTTAAGTCTAAAAGATATATTACTTGCTGATTCAGAAGATATCGTTGGTGATATTGCTGTTAAAGATACAATCTGTGTTAAGACAACAACCGACCAAGAAGAAGTAGGTAAGTTATTTAAAAAATACGACTTAACTGTCATGCCAGTTGTTGATTCAGAAGATCGTTTAGTTGGTATCATTACAATCGATGATATCATGGATATCATGGAAGAAGAAGCAACAGAAGATATCGAGAAGATGGCAGCCATCTCGCCATCTGATAAACCTTATTTAGAAATAAGCGCTTGGCAGACTTGGAAAGCAAGAATTCCATGGTTATTATTACTCATGATATCAGCAACATTTACTGGTCAAATAATCAGTAAATTTGAAGCTTCATTAGCTATTCTTCCAGTATTAACTGCATATATTCCAATGCTTATGGATACAGGTGGTAATGCTGGTAGTCAAGCATCTGTAACAATTATTCGTAGTTTATCCTTAAACCAAGTTAATTTTAAAGATATTGGTAAAGTTGTTTGGAAAGAGCTTCGTGTATCAATTATGGTAGGAGCAACTTTAGCATTAGCTAATTTTGCAAAACTAATATTAATTGATCAAATGTTACTTAATAATACATCAGTAACAACGAAAGTAGCAGTTGTAATTTGTTTAACAATTTTTATGATTGTTGTGGTAGCTAAATTTATAGGTTGTACACTTCCAATTTTAACTAAAAAACTTGGATTTGACCCAACTGTAATGGCTAGTCCATTTATCACAACAATAGTTGACGCACTAGGATTAATCGTTTATTTTACAGTTGCAACTAATATGTTAGGAATATAAAAAGACTTTTTAGTCTTTTTTATTTTTCAGTAAAATGTTATAATTTAAATAGTATTAAGAGGTGATAACATGTATATATGTAATTATTGCAATCGTGTTTTAAAACAAGAATATGAAAAATGTCCAGGATGTGGAGGTAGTTCATTTAAAACAAAAGCATTTTTAGGTGAAACAATTATTAAAGAACCACCTAAAGGCGGATATAAAATAAATACTGAAAACTTTAAAAAATCGCTTAGAATAGCTAATATATTTGTTATTATTGGACTAGTATTAATTATTCAACCAATACTTTTTACACTTCCATTTTTATTTTTAGGTTTTACTGATGCTTTAATGTTTATTCCATTTGAAGGAACAATTGGTTTAATTATGTTCCTAATAGCTTATAGCAATAAAAAGAAGTTAAAAAAATCACTTAAAAGAGCACTTAAACTTGCTAAAACGGGAATGCTTGTAAAAGGAATGAAATATAAAGAGATCAATACTGGAACAATGGTAGCTGGTAAATACTATAAATGCATTGAAGTTAAATTCACAAACTCGGCTGGAGTTGAAATTCCACTATATAGTGAAACTAAATATGATGCTGAAATTAAAAATCCAGAAACAGTTGATTTATTAATTGATCCAGATGATTATTCAAACTATTTCATTGATTATGAAATATACTAGGAGGTAACTTATGTATATATGTGAATATTGTGGAAGATACTTAAAGAAAAAATATGATAAATGTCCTGCTTGTGGTAGTACATCATTTAAAAAAGTTCAAAGCATTGGTGAAGTTGTAATTAAAGAACCACCAAAAGATGGATATAAAGTTAATCTTCAAAACTTCAAATATGGAAGAAAGGCACATCGCCCAGCAACATTTGTTGGACTCTGGGTAGTAGGTTTTGGTCTAGCTTTCTGTGGAACTTTTGCATACGTAGGTTTAACTATGACAAAAGAAGAACCACATTGGGCAGGATACATATTTGTAGGATTTGCAATCATTGCATTTATTGGAATACTAAGTATGGCCTTTGCATTCTTTGGTTCTTCAAAAGAAATTATTTCGGGTTCAAACAAAGATATAAACAAAGTAAAATACTTAGCTCATCATGGAATGCTTATTAAGAATTTAAAATATAAAATTAAATCTGATGGTATTGCTCAAGGAGATAAGACTGTCTATCGTATTCAAGTAATCTATGAAATTGAAAAAGGCAAAACAAAATGCTTTGAAAGTGAACCAAAATACTTAACAGCATTAGGTCGTGATGATGGAACAGTTGACTTGTTAGTAGATCCTAATGACTATTCAAATTATTTTCTTGATTTTGAAATATATTAAAAGTGATTTTTGTCACTTTTTTTGATACAATAAAGATGGAAGTGAGTATATGAAAAGAAAGTATGTAGTACCTCTAATATTTATAATAGCTTTTATTCTTGGATTTTTAATATCAAAAATACCATCAAAAGAAACTGGTTTTGACTTCAAAATCCATTTCTTTGATGCTGGTAAAGCAGATGCCATAATATTTTCTAAAAATGGTAAATATATAATGATTGATACTGGAGAAGAATCTCTAAGTAATCAAATATTAGATTATTTTAGTAAAAACAATATTAATAAATTAGATTATTTAATAATAACTCACTTTGATAAAGATCATGTTGGTAGTGCTTCTAAAATACTTGATAATATTGAAGTAGATAAAGTATTAGAAAGTAATTATCCAAAAGATAGTATTTACTATAATAACTATAGAACTTCTTTAGAAGAAAAGAATATTGAACCAATAGTTATAAATGGAGACTATGAAATAGAATTTGATGACATTTATATAATTGTTAATGGCCCATATAATATCTATGAAAAAAATGAAAGTAATAATTCATCTTTAATCGTAAGTGCTATCTATAAAGATAATAAATTTCTATTTATGGGTGATGCCGAAAATAAAAGAATTGAAGACTTTAATAGTGATAATGATGATGAATATGATTTCTTAAAAGTACCATATCATGGAAATTACTTAAAGAAACTTGATAATCTAATTAAAGATAGAAATATTAAATATGCCGTTATTACTTCATCTAATAAAAAATTAGAAGACTCAAGAACAATTGATACATTAAATAAATATGGTATTAAGTACTATCTAACAAGAAATGGAAGTATAAATATTTTATCAAATGGTAAATCTATAAAAATAGAACAATAAAAGCATTTAAAAAATGCTTTTTTTCTTTATAAAAAATTAAAATCTATAATAAATAATTACTATTTATCATCTTTTTCTTGGTTGATAAATATATCTACTTTTGATATAATCGCATTTAGAAAAGAGTTGGTTATATGCTAGAACTTAAAGATATTAGAAAGAGTTATTATATTGGAGATAATGCTCAAGAAGTATTAAAAGGAATCAATATAAAATTTAGACGAAATGAATTTACAGCAATCCTAGGTCCATCTGGATGTGGTAAAACAACATTACTTAATATTATTGGTGGCTTAGATAAATATGATTCTGGAGATTTAGTAATTGAAGGAATATCAACTAAAGATTACTTAGATCGTGACTGGGATTCTTATCGTAACTATCGCGTTGGTTTTATATTTCAAAGCTATAACTTAATAATGCATCAAAGTGTTTTATCTAATGTTGAAATTGCTTTAACACTATCTGGCGTTTCAAAAGAAGAAAGAAGAAAAAGAGCAAAAGAAGCTTTAATAAAAGTTGGTTTAGAAGAACACATAAATAAAAGACCAAACCAATTATCTGGTGGTCAGATGCAAAGAGTTGCAATAGCTCGTGCTTTAGTTAATAATCCAGAAATAATTCTTGCTGATGAACCAACTGGAGCCCTTGATTCAAAAACAAGTGTTCAAATAATGGATTTGTTAAAAGAAATTGCCAAAGATAAATTAGTTATAATGGTAACACATAATCCTGAAATAGCTAATAACTATGCTAATCGTATAATTGATCTTAAAGATGGAGTTATTACTAGTGATAGTAATCCATATAATAATGATAAAAATGAATTCAAAGAAAGAAAGATTAAAAGAACATCAATGTCACTTTTAACATCTTTATCACTTTCATTTAACAACTTATTAACTAAAAAAGGAAGAACATTTTTAACAGCTTTTGCTGGTTCAATAGGTATTATAGGTATTGCTCTAATATTATCTCTTTCAAATGGTGTTAAAGAATATACTGCTAAAGAAGAAAGAGAATCTTTAATAGATTATCCACTTACATTTGAACGCACTAGCTATGACTTATTTGGCTCTCTAGCACTTGCATTTAATGAAGATGAAGATGTTTTAAAGGAATGTCCGAAAGATAAAATTTGTTCAACTGATGATATTGTAAAAGAATCAGTTTATTCAAGTGAAAAAGGAATGCTTCGTCAAAATAACTTAAAAGAATTTAAAAAATATATTGAAAGTAGTAAAGAATTTCAAGAAGCTGCTTCTGAAATAACATATGATTATGCCATGGATTTACAAGTATATACTAAAGACCACAATAAAGTAGATCCAGGAGAACTTATTCTTGAACAATCAAGTATTTTTAATAAACTTTCAATCAGTGAAAAAAAGTATGAAGTTTTAGCTGGAAAGATGCCAGAAAACTATAATGAAATAGTATTAGTAATACCTAAAGATGGAATTGTTAAAGATTCTACATTGTATTCACTTAATATTAAAAATCGTGATGAAATTGCAACTAATTTAGAAAAGATTAAAAACGATGCAAACTATCGTGTTAAATCTAGTAATTATTCTTATAGTGATATTTTAGATAAAGAATACAAACTAATTTTAAATACTGACTATTATAAAGAAGAAGATGGAGCTTTTATTGATTACTCCAATGATACTGAATACATGAAAGAAAAGATTGATAATGGTTTAGATATTAAAATAGTTGGTGTTTTAAAAGATAAAGATGCTTACAATGCATATGTTGGATACAAAGGTGAACTAGTTGAATACGTTATCAAAGAAATAAATAAAACCGAAATTTTTAAAAAGCAAATGGAAAATAAAGATGTCAATGTTTTAACAGGAGCTAAATTTGATGGCTTAGCAAACAATTTTGAAATGATTGCATCTGCTCTTGGAATCTATGAATTAGATGATCCATCAATTATTAATGTGTATCCAAAAGACTATGAATCAAAACAAAAGATTGTTGAATTAGTTAAAAAATATAATGATGAAAAAGAAAAAAATAAAGAAGACGACTTAGTTATTAATTACACCGATTTAATGAAAACTTTACTTGATGGTGTAACTAAGATTGTTAATGTAATTTCATATATCTTAATTGGATTTGTTGCTATTAGTTTAGTAGTATCTTCAATTATGATAGCAATTATTACTTATATAAGTGTCTTAGAAAGAACCAAAGAAATTGGAATTTTAAGAGCTATTGGTGCAAGTAAAAAAGATATTACACGAGTATTTATGGCAGAAACGATTATTGAGGGAGCAACTGCTGGAATACTAGGTATTTTAATTACTTTATTCTTATCGGCGCCAATAAATGCAATTACACATACACTTGAACCTGATATTGAAAAAATAGCAAGTTTACCAATTGTGAGTGCAATTATCTTAATATTATTAAGTATTGGTTTAAATGTAATTGCTGGTCGTATTCCATCAAAGATGGCTGCTAAAAAAGATCCAGTAGAGGCACTTAGAACAGAATAGATGTATAATGAAAAAAATATAGTTATAATTTATACGCCAGGCTGATAATTTTATTTGTAATTAGCTTAATTGTTTGATATATTATATATGAGGTGTAGTTATGAAAAAAAAGGTTTGGATTTTAGCTTTAATTCTATTATTAGCAGGTTGTGGTGGTGGCGTTGAAGTACCGGATGTCTATGATACAGATGAGGCAACTGCTAAAAGTGTTCTTGCAGCGAATGCTTTAATTCCGACTGTTAAATATGAAAACAGTGATGAGATTGAGGCAGGCAATGTTATTAGAACAGAACCACCAATAGGTGATGTTGTTGACAAGAATACGAAAATATATGTTTATGTATCCAAGGGACCAAGTAAAGTTACATCAAAGGATTCAACAATTCATTGGTATAATGTTGGCTCTAAAGATGATAAGTGGGAATTTTATAGTCCTTATATTGAAGATGACACTTTAAAAATTGAATGCTTCAATGTTGTATTTACTCAAAAAATTGAATGGCAAGATGATCATAACGAAGGAACATTATATGGTAATGCTTCAATAAACGATACCTTTGATAAAACAGTACCAGTACGTGCTAAATATAGCAAACGTAAATTTGATGCTAAAGAAAAGCAAAGTTTTACTTTAGAAATACCATTAAAAGATTTAAATATTAGTAAACCAACTAATATGTATATTGAATTATATGCTAAAGTAAATGGCAAAGATCAAAATGTTAGAATAAACTTCACAATGACATGGTAAAAAGTCTCTAAGAGACTTTTTTATTTTGTCAACACAAACTGTAAAGTACTTTACAGTTGACACTGTTAATATTTTATAAATATGTTACAATGTAGGTGAAAGTAGGGATGATTTTATGAACAAAAAGATTTTAATTGGAATGCTTGTTATTGTAGCAGTACTGGTACTAACTGGCTGTGGCAACAAAAAAGAAGAAGAAAAGAAAGCAGAAGCACCAACTGAAGAGAAGACAAATCAAGAAGATGTAGCTCCAGTAGAAGATGCTGTACCACCGGTACCTGAAGAAGACTATGAACTTTATACAGATGCTAATAAAATGGTTTTCAGAGATGGTAACAACTATTCTTTATATTTTTACAGTGGCACTAAAATAACTGGACATCAATATTACATTGATTATGAAACAGCCGAAAAAGCTAATGATGCTTTAGCTACTTATGAGAAACCAAAAAATGTTGATAAAATCACGACTAATGGTAGATTCTTAGTACTTGCATATGCTAAGAGTGAATATAATGGTTTAACAATTTATAAAGTAAGAACTCAATATGGTGATTACGAAATATTACCAGATAAATAAAAGACTGAAAAGTCTTTTTTAATTTTAAATAAGATTATATAATATATATGGTGATTATATGAAGAAATTATTTATTTTATTAACACTTTTATTATGTGTTGGGTGTGCTAAAAAAAATAATAGTGATATTATTAAATTCGAGTTCAGTCTTTCAGCAGGGCTTGGTGGTGGCTGTGAGTACACGATTGAAGCCAAAAACGAAAAGACAATATATAGTAAAAAGTGCTATGGTATTGAACATGATGAATTTGAAAAAGAAATCGATAATAAACATCTAAAAGAAATTAATAAGATTATTAATGAAAAGAAAATATATAAGTGGGATGGCTTTGATAGAAGCGATAAAGGTGTAATGGATGGTAGTGGATTCAGTTTATCAGTTCTTTATAGTGATGGAAAAAGTATAAGTGCTCATGGTTATATGAAGTATCCATCTAACTATAAAGCAGGTAAACAAGCATTATTAAATTACTTAGCTAAATTAGATTAAGACTGAAAAGTCTTTTTTTATTTTAGAAAAAATTATATAATAGAATAGAAGGTGATTATATGAAAAAGAGTATTATATTTGGAGTTATAGGATTAGCTCTAGGAATTTTAATAGGATGTCTTTTATTTGGATGTAAAGAAAAGACTAAAGAGTTAGAAAAACTTCCACTTCCAGAAGTAACTGGTGGTGAAAGAGGAATGCTTGGAATAGATAAAAATATCAATGAAGAAACAATTGATAAATACTTGAATCGTGAAGATGCTGTATACCGTGATATGCGTATGCTTAAAGATCCGGGAAACTATGAAGCAATTGGTGGAGATTCATATCTATCTGGAATTGTTAAAGGATTTGAAGTTATTCCATATCCATACTTAACAGCTGTTAAAGGATTACCTGAAGCAGTAGGTGAATCTTATACAGGTAAGACACTATTTAAAGAAGTAGATGGTAAATATGTTGCCAATTATAAAGAATCAATGGAAATATTAGAATATATATTCCCAAAAGATAAAGTAATCTTCTTAATGTGTGGTGGCGGTGGATACGCTGGTATGACTAAGAACTTACTTGTTTCACTAGGATGGGATGGAACTAAGATTTATAACACTGGTGGATATTGGTATTATAATGGTGAAAATAACCTTGAAATTAAAAAAGCAAATGGTTCATATGATTTCTATAAAGTTATTTATCACGATATTGATTTTGACCACCTAACAGAGGTCGAAAATGCTTAAAAAAGTAATTGTAAGTTTCTTAGCATTACTTATGATTACAGGTTGTGCTTGTTCTAAAAAAGAAGATCCAACTGATAATAGAATTTATCTAAGTAGTAAATACTATAATAATGGTGGAGTTTACTTAGATATTAAAAGTGAAACCTTAGATGAACTTGAAAATGATAGCTATGTACTTTATACATATAACCCATATTGTACATTTGAAGTTCCTTGTGATGAAATCTTCAAAGTATTCATGGAAAAATATAAAGTATCATTCTTATCAATGCCATTCAATGAATTTAAAAAAACTAAATTCTATGAAACAGTTAAATATGGCCCAACTGTATTAATTGTAAGTAAAGGTAATATTATTGCTTACTTGGATGCCAATTCCAATTTTGACCTCGCCAAGTATCAAAAAGCAACTGCCTTTGAAACATGGATAAAAAAATATGTGTTTGTTACAAACAGCTAAAAGTTTAACATTTTGTTAAACTTTTTTGTTATTTTTAAAGCATATGTTATAATAATGTTAAGAAAACGGGCGCGTTTTCCAAGCAAAATTGGTGGAATAAAAACACTTATTTTTATAGAATTATAAGTGGAAAGGGATGAAACTATGGAAATAGGAAATAAAATCTTAGAATTAAGAAAGAAAAATAATATTACTCAAGAAGAACTCGCTGATAAAGTAGGTGTATCTCGTCAAACAATCAGTAAATGGGAACTAGGTGAAACAGCACCAGATTTAAAACAAGCAAAAGAATTATCAAAAATATTCAATGTCAGTTTAGACGAACTAGTTGATAATGATGTAAGAGAACTTTTAACTGAAAAAGTATCTAATACTGAAAAACTAGCAGGCTTAATCTTAAAAATATTAAAATTCTTTGGAGTAATCATTTTAGTATTCGTAATCTTTATCATTGTAGCTATGGCTCTTTTAGTCTTTGTAAGAAAAAGTGCAAATAATGGTGGAAGATTAGTTGAAAAATCAATAACTTGTACACTACATGATGAAGAATATTCATATGGATTTAGATTCTATGAAGAAAACGGTCAGATAAAAGAAGCTGGTGGCGACGGATACTTGGGCACGATTACTGATGTTGATAAATATGACGATGCTTATGAAGCAATCGATAAAATTGATGCTTATGTAAAAGATCGTGGCGGAAGTTGTACAATAACTGATGCTGAAGAAGTTAATGAGTAAATGTGACAACATTTACTCTTTTTATGTTATAATAGATTTGGTGATTATATGAAAAGAATAAAATGGTTATTAATTCTATTATTAATTATGCCAACATTTGTACTAGCAGATCTCGGACCAAAGCCAAGTATTACCGTTTATTTAAAGAATATTGAAGGAAAAGATTATTTAATTGATTTATTAAGTGATTTCAAGGATAGAGAAAATCTTATCGAAGAAATTGTTGAACACTATCAAGATTTAAAAGATCATGAAATCTATAAATATCATGAAGATACATGGTATGCAACTTCTTTAAGAAATTTTCTTTTGTGGGGTGATGTTCAAGGTAATGACGAACATGTACATAAATTCACTTATTTTGGTGTTCCAGGAGAATTTAAAGTAATAATTGAATTACCAGATGGAACTATAAAAGTAAGCAAATTGATTAAAAAAACATCATTTGATTTTGCAACTACAATAGATGTTAATGATATGAGTTCAGTTGCTGGTGAACCATCACCTAATTATATGAAACACTTTGGTATTCTTGTTTTAACAATAGTAATTGAAGTTGCAATTGCATTCTTATTTAAAACAAAGAAATATGGCAGTATTGCCTTAGTTAATTTTGTAACTAATACAATCTTACAAATACTTATGGTTAATGTAGTTGCATTCAGAACATCACTTTTATACTTTATTTCAGCTGAGATAACAATTTTATGTGCTGAAGGTATTGTCTATCTAGATACATTAAAACTTGATAAGAAGAAAATTGTACTATATACAGTAGTTGCTAATGTAGTAACAGCAATTTTAACATTTATAATCTAAAAACTATAGCATTCTATAGTTTTTTCTTTTATAATACAGGTGAGGTGAGATCTATGTCTAAAAGATTAACTAAATATGATAAAAAAATGATTGAATTTAATAAAAGATATGACAAGTTTAAAAAGAATAATCTTCCAAC
>JAEEGL010311818.1_pt1 | contig 16002 bp, 10 predicted proteins | sample 9134231 | NCBI WGS metagenome assembly JAEEGL01 (sample SAMN16246548, study PRJNA631951) | gut metagenome | biome: gut microbiome; feature: rumen; material: fiber-attached | host: Bos | place: Iran: Karaj | collected 2018-10 | reverse complement strand
TGTGGGGTCATAAGTTGCCTCGGTGGCCTCGGTGTTGATGTTGTTGCATGAAATCATGCTAACGCTAGCGATAAAAGCAAGAGCTAAAACTAACTTCTTCATTTCTTTTGTAATTTTAAATAATAAACAATTAATTTTCTGTTTTCAAAATCGGGTGCAAAATTATAACAAATTTCTCACGTGCAAACTTTTTTCTTTTATTTTTTAATGCATGTTTCAAACCACCTAGCATAATAATCTGGTTTGGTTATTCTTTAAGTATTGATTATCAGATAGATACGAAGACGGATATCCAGTTACGGATATCCGTTAAATTTTGTTAACGCCAGGTCGTCAGCATTAAAACCTCGTGTTTTTGGGCTTTTTTGATTAGTTGCTATACAGGTAGCGTTTGATGCTTCGCTTGGGCGTTTTGTCAAATTCGGTAGCCATGAGCTGGATCTTGGAGATGCGTTCATAGGGGGCTACCAGCTGGTTGAGCTCGTTGCGGATGTCCTCCATGAGTCCAGGCAGTTTATCGCGTGTCACTTCCATCTGGTCCATCGCATCATAGTCGGGATAGACGAGTGCCACAAGTTTGCCCTCGCGCATGACCACAAGGCTCTCGCTCACATAGAGCATGTTGTTCAGCTTAGCCTCAATTTCCTCGGGGTAGATGTTTTGCCCGCTGGAGCTCAGCAGCATGGTCTTTAAGCGTCCCCTAATAAATAATGTACCATCGGCATTCAAGGTGCCCATGTCGCCAGTGTGCAGCCATCCGTCTTCGTGCAACACTTTCTCGGTTGCATCGCTGTTGTGGAAATAGCCTTGCATCACATTCTCGCCGCGCACACAGATTTCACCGGGAATGTTCTCAGGGTCATCGCTCAGGATCTTACATTCCATGATGCCTGGCAAGATGCGTCCTGCACTGTGGGGCACAAATTCGCGCCATGGTGTGTGGCTCACCAGCGGGCCGCACTCGGTCATGCCACAACCCACGGTGAACGGGAATTTTATTTTGTACAGGAAATCCTCGACCTCGGCATTGAAGGGAGCACCACCCACGATGACCTCCTCGAATTCGCCGCCAAAGGCCTCGATGAGCTTGTTGCGGATCTGGCTGTAGATACGCTTATCGAGGTAAGGCACGGCTAGCGCCCATCGCAGGGCACCCTTGCTGATCATTGGCACAATCATCTTGGTGTAAATTTTCTCCAGCACCAACGGCACTGTAAATACCACATTAGGCTTGACCTCGGCCATGGCCTTGACCAGAATCTTGGGTGAGGGGATGCGTCCCAGCAGCGTGATGTGTCCTCCCACTGCCAGTGGGGTCAACATGTCGAATGCGCACCCGAAAGCATGAGCGAGCGGCAGGAAAGCCAGGTCCTTGGAGCCCTTGAAGTGCAATCCTGAGTTAATGCCGTAGACGACGTTGCCGGCCAAATTGTTGGCAGTGAGCATTACGCCCTTGCTAAAGCCCGTGGTGCCTGATGTGTAGTTGATTTCGACCAGTGCATCGTTGGGTACGTCTGCATAGTGGATGTCGTTGCGGTAGAAACCTTCACCGTACTTGGCGTTGAAGGCGTCGTTTAGTCCGTCTCTGGCTTTAGCGACTGTATCCTCACCTTCTTTCTCGGCAAGAAGTTTCATGTCTTCGAGCTGGATGACAGCACGCACGCGTGACATCTTGTCAAACTCCATGTTCTCCCAGATGTTCTTGCTGATGAACAGCATCGTGGCCTCGCTGTGGTTAATGATGTGCTGGGCATCGGCGGGGTTGAACTCCTGCAGGATGGGCACGATGACGGCGCCATAGGTAATGGTACCCATGAACACGGTCACCCAGTTGGGGATGTTTTTGCCGATGAGAGCAATGCGGTCACCTTGCTTGACGCCGCTGTCCTTAAACAGCAGGTGTAACTTGGCGATATTACGGGCAAAGTCACCATAGGTGAGGCTTTCTCCGGTATTGTAGTCGGTCAATGCTGGCAGTTCCCAGTTGTCGATGAAACTGCGCTCATAAATCTTGATCAGGTTTTCCTTCATCATAGGTCAAAGCGGATTTTGAGTGCAAAGATAAACATAATCCTCCATACCTCAATCATAAAAAAAGATAATTGAGGCATTAGACAATTTATTACAACCTGTGCAGCGGGTACCTGCCGGTATTAAATGTCGGGGAATTTGAGGGCGGCGATTTCCATCATGCGGGAGATGTCGAAGTAGAATCCCTCGGCACTCTTGCCGGCGACGGGTTGCACCTTGATGTAGTCGATGCCTCCGTCCAGCGTCTCGTGTTCGGTGGCAACGAACCCTAGGAAGTTGATGATGTTATATTCGTGCTCTGGAGCGATAACAACCCAAGGCTCCTCTTTGGTGCCGCGACCGCTGGACATGATGGCAGCGATGAGACGGTCAAGTCGATACTGGCACACGGCCGCACGTGCGTGTTTTTTCTTCTCCTTTAGGACGTAGATGTAGAAGTTCATCTGGTTCATGTCGAACATGTTGTCGTTGAGAGACTTTTCAGCATATTTCTCGATGCTGTCACACTCGGCACGTGAGTGGGGCTGCTTGTAGTACAGCTGTTCAACGACGTTGCTATAGATGCTCTCGCGGAAGGGGTTGTAATCCTCCTGGAAAGTGTAGCCGTAATAGAAATTCCTCCAACCCTCAATCGATAAGGTCGTGTCGTTGCTGTTGTAGGCCTTCATGAGTTTGGGGTAGTAGTAGGCGTTGTTGGGGTTGGTGGTAACCTCGCGCACGTGGTCAAAGTCCACCTTCTTGATGGCGAACTTGCTGGGTTGGTTGCGCTGAGGAATCTCTTGAGCCCAGCACATGCCAGTCGTCAAAAGTGCCATGGCTAGGATGACCATATATCTATTGTATAGTTTCATTTTTTCATGTATTGTTTCAACTCCATAAAACCTTAAGCCTAATCGATGACTACGCCCATGATGGCGATGCACACGATAGAGATTGCAACAATGGCGGGCAGGCACTTGGCCGCGAAATAACGCCAGAATTGGGTCGAGGGGAACAGCATCCAATTGCCTGCCGGAGTGCGGCTGTAGGCCAACTGGCCCATCGCTGCGCCCAAGATGACGCCCAGCACCATGATGCGTGGAGCGAGCAGGATGCCGAGCATGCCTCCAGCCATGGCGGTAAAGCCCACGTACAGGTTGCTGGATCGATGCCCGTCAGGCTCACCACTGGGTTGCAGATAGAACAGTCCCACGGTGATGAGTGTGGCAATGCCCCAAAAGATGAAAGTCAACGTTTTCACGTCGATGGTATAGCTCCAGTGCATGAGTGCCAGGCCTGCAAAGGCAGGTACGGCAGCCACCCATCGTGGCCACAACACGAGCAGCAGCGCTACCACCAGGCAGGCCACTCCAGCAATGAGGAGTATGGTATGCAACACCATGTGCGGTTGTCAGTCTGTTCTACTTGTTATATTATAACACAAATTTGTGCAAGTTATTGCCCAAGCGATGTGATTATTTCTTGTCACTGGCAGCGGCATTGCCGTTGTAGGGCGGCGGTGTGTCTGCTTCATTGTTGGCCTTGACCTCGCTGGGATAGGAAACGCGGGCATGATAGGCCGTGCGCAATCGCTCGATGAACAGTTGCTTGATGGTCTCCACATCGCGGAAACTGATGGGCGCCTCGCGCAGGAGGCCCTCGGCCACTTGCCCGTCGACGATTTTGCCCACCATAGCCGCAATGGCCTCCTCGCTGTGATCGTTAAGGCTCTTGGTGGCAGCTTCACAGGCATCGGCCATCATCAGGATGGCAGCTTCTTTGGTCTGAGGGTTGGGGCCGGGATAGGAGAAGGGCGCTTTGTCGACGTCCTCGTCGGGCCGTTCCTCACGAGCCTTGTAGTAGAAATATTTCGTCACTCCCTTGCCGTGGTGCTGTGCGATGAGGTCTTTAATGACCTTGGGCAGGTCGGCATCTTCGGCAATCTTGAGGCCGTTGTACACGTGGTCAATGACGATTTTGGCACTGTCCTCGGGACGCACAAGGTGATCGTGCGGATTTTCGCCAATTTGGTTCTCGGTAAAGAAGGCTGGATTTTTGGTCTTGCCGATATCGTGGTAGAGCGCACCCGCGCGCACGAGCTGCATGTCGGCACCCACCTTGAGCGCTGCCTCACCCGCTAGGTTAGCAACCTGCAGTGAGTGCTGGAAGGTGCCAGGACAGTTTGTGGAAAGCTGGCGCATCAGCGGGTTGTTGATGTCGGCGAGTTCGAGCAACGTCATCGTCGAGGTGAATCCAAAGGTTTTTTCCACAATGGGAATGATGAGGAAGGCAAACGCCAGAATGGCGCAGTTGATAAGGAAATAGGCGAAAAAGTACTCGTCAATCTTGCCCAGGTCGCCCTCGGTGATGAGCGTCATAGCGATATAAGTGATGCAGTAGGCCAGGAAGATGAATGCGGCACAGCGCACGAGCTGGGTGCGTTTGGTCAACTCCTTGACCGAGATGATGGCGATGATACCTGCCAGGAACTGCATGATAATGAATTCGGCCTGATGGCTGCTGGCCACCAGCGAACAGATGAGAACAGTAACGATGTGGACAAAGAATGACGTGTGGTCGTCAAAGAACGATGACACGATGATGGGTACCAGTGCAAAGGGAATGACATACAGCAGGCTGTACTTGAATTTAATGAGCAGGAACACAGCAATGACAAACACGGTGATGAAGGTGATGAGGAACACCATGCGTCGCAAGCTGCCAAAGACCTGTTTGCGCAGCAGACGGATGAAGAAGTAGAACGCGAACATCATGGTCGCAACGATCAGGATCTGCCCCAACAGGTTGAGGCCCTCGTCGGTGTTGCGTTGCTTGTTGCGGCGTTCCAGCTCGTTATAGTAACTCTCGATGGCGGCAGCCTTCTTGGGCGTGACAATCTCGCCGTGAGAGATGATGACTTCTCCCTGCTGGACTGTGCCAGGCGAGCGCAAGGCATTGCGCAGGTCTTCTCCCATCCATTTCTCGTTCTCTTCGACATCAACCATCATGTTCGGCACAAGGTAGTTGCTGATATCCACTGCCCTGAGCGCCTCCTGGATGCCTGCGTTGGCGCGTAGCGAGTCGGTGAGCCATGCATAGGCCTGACGAACCGTCTTCATGTTGGTGGCATCGACGACGCGTAGCTCATTGTTGCCGACCATGAAACGCAGCTGTTTGCCCGAGCGGATGTCGTTGGCAGCTTCGTTGTCAACAATGCCGTCGTTGTACAGCTTGGAAACGGCTTGCAACAGGGTGGAACTGCCGCTGTGCCCGTTCAAGGCTCTGGTGAGCAGCGCCATCTGTTGTTCTCCTTTCTTGCGGTCTAGGGTGTATATCTTGGCAAAGTTCTGGTTCACGCTGTCGGTGATGTGCTTGCGTGTGGCCTCATCAAGCTCGATGTCATATTGGAAATTGGATTCTAGTCGCGAGTGGTACCAGGGCTTCCCCACTTCAAAACTGTAGATGCGGATGGTCTCGCGGCTAAAGAACAGAGTCGTGGCAATCAGGATGATGGACAGGAGCACCATCGAGATGATGATGAGGTTTTTATTTTTTGGGGAGATAGACATATGTGAGTTGTTGGTTTTTAGTTGTTAGTGTGGGTTCAACTCATGCGTCTCGCCGTGTTGACGCCTTTGATCTTCTTGATTTCGCGACACAGGTTGTTGACCACCTTTGCATCGCTGATGAGCACATCCAGGGTGCAGTTGAACACGCCTTGGTCTGCAGTGACGTTCATGCGCTTCATGTTTATGGACATGTTGGTCGAGATGATATTGACGATGGACTGGAGAATGCCCATTTGGTCAATGCCCTCGATGTGGATGGTGGCCAGGAAACGGTCGGTGTAATCCTCCCACTGTGTCTGCAGCAGGCGGGAACCATAGCTGGCCTTGAGTCTTGCCAGGGTAGAACAGTCCATCTTGTGGACAACCACCTTACCGGCATCGTTCAAGAAACCCACCACATCATCGCCCGGGATGGGGTGACAGCAGTCGGCAATCTGATAATTGCTCACGCCGTTGCGTGTGGTCAGGGGGTAGATGGCCTTGGTATTGATTGCGGGTTCGCCATCGCTTGGCTGACTTTGGGGCTCGGGCTTGGGCTCCTCCTTGGATTTGAAGATGTTGCGCTTCCACCAGTTGATGCGCGAACCTTGCCCCTTGTTGCTGACCAGGTCCTCGTTGAGGGCAATCTCGCCATTGCCGACAAGGAAAAAGAGCTCCTCCTTGTTGGCGATGCGCTGGCGCGTGATGGCTTGTGAGAGCACTTCGTTATTGAGCTCGATGTTGTGTTGCGCCAGGAAGTCGTTAAATCGTTTTTCGCCCTTCTCGATGATGAGGCGGCGTTGGTGCCTCAGGGCGGCACGCAGCCTGGTCTTGCCCTTGGCGGTGACGAGATATTTTTCCCATTCGGGCTTGGGCGTATTGGATTGGCTGGTGAGGATTTCAACCTGGTCGCCGCCTTGCAGCTTGTAGGACAGCGGCACGAGTTTGTGGTTGACTTTGCCTGCGATGCAGTGGGTGCCCAAGTCGGTGTGTAGGATGAAGGCCACATCGAGCACCGATGCCCCTTTAGGCAGCGTCATGGTCTCGCCCTTGGGGGTGAAAACGACGATTTCGCTGGCGAACAGGTTGAGCTTGATGGTGTCGAGGAAGTCGATGGCATTGGGCTCGGGATCCTTGAGGATGTCGGTAATGGTGCCGAGCCATGCTGCCAGTTCACTTTCCTCTTCGCTTTCGCCAATCTTGTATTTCCAGTGGGCAGCAAAGCCTCGTTCGGCAATGTCGTCCATCTTGCGGCTGCGAATCTGCACCTCCACCCAGTTGCCGTCAGGTCCCATGACGGTGACATGCAGGGCGCGGTACTTGTTCACTTTGGGGGTGGTGAGCCAGTCGCGCACGCGGTCGGGATGCTTGGCATAGACCTCGGTAATCTCATTATAGATGTTCCAGCAGATGCGTTTCTCGGCACTCTCGTCGTCGCATTCAAAGACGATGCGTGCGGCATACAGGTCATACACCTCCTCGAAGGGGATGTGTTTGGTCTGCATCTTGTTCCATATCGAGTAGCACGATTTGACGCGTGTGTTGAACTCATACTTGAGTCCCATGTTGTCGAGTCGTTCGCGAATGGGGGCCGAGAAGCGGGCAAACAGCTCGTTGCGGCTCTCTTCGCTGGCCGAAATCTGTTCGCTGATGCGTTTGTGTTCTGCGGGATGATTGTACTTGAAACTCAAGTCCTCGAGTTCGGTCTTGATGGCATACAGTCCCAGTCGGTGGGCCAGTGGGGCATAGATGTAGAGCGTTTCGCCGGCAATCTTGTATTGCTTGTTGGGGGGCATGGACGACAGCGTGCGCATGTTGTGCAGGCGATCGGCCATCTTGATGAGCACCACGCGGATGTCCTCGCTCATGGTGAGGAGCAGCTTGCGGAAGTTCTCGGCCTGCAGCGATGCCTTGTCGCCGAAGATGCCGCCCGAGATTTTCGTCAGTCCGTCCACGATGCGCGCGATTTTCTCGCCGAACTGCGCCTCGATGTCCTCGACGGTGTAGTCTGTATCCTCTACCACGTCGTGCAACAGGGAGGCGCTGATGCTCGTCGAGCCCAACCCGATTTCCTGGCTCACGATCGTTGCCACGGCAATGGGGTGAAGGATATAGGGCTCGCCGCTGCGTCGTCTAATGCCCTGATGGGCATCACGCGCAAACTTGAAAGCCTTGTCAATAATCTCCACTTTCTTGCGGTGATTGCTTGACAAATAGCCGTTTAACAGGTTTTGATAAGCCTGATCTATCATTTGGTTCTCCACTTCGGGAGATATGTTACTGTTCTGCATCATGGTTCACAAGCGTTATAAACAAATGGCAAAGATAATGAAAGTCGAGCGCAGTACAAAAAGAAAAACGAAATATTTGTTTTTGTGCTGCCAAGACGCGATCTATCTTCGCCGAAGGCAAAGATAGTAATCAGTTGTTAGTTGCTGGTTTTTTTCTAGAAGGTCTTGTGATCTAGAGTATCTAGAGAAGAACTCCTCTCGGTGTCACCCTTGCCCTTGGCTTTCGGGGCGCAGGCCCAGGATGGGAGAGGCGACATTGAGACGGCGGCGCCAGTCGCCGTTGGGAGTGTAGAGCCAGACGTAGCCCCCACTGATAGTAATCTCGTTAATGGGGCCAATATCGCTGGGCAGGCGCAGGATGGCGCGCACACGGCCGTTCTGGTCGCAGATCTGGATACCCAGGTCGGTCACGGCCCACAGGTTGCCCTTGCCGTCAAAGGTGATGGTCTGTATGTTGAGCGGGTGGCTGTTGTTGTCGTTATGCAGCCAGTAGAACGGCTCGCCGCAGGCGGGTTTGCCATCCAGCAGCAGGTATTGCCACACCACATTGCCCGGTTCCTCGGGAATCATGGCGATATTGGTCAGGTCGGGATAGATGATACGTGTCACACGTTTTACCTCAGCGCCATCGCCGGCTTTTTCCCAACCCTTGTCTTCGCTGATGAGCAGGTCTTTCAGGAAGTCATTTTGTGTTTCTCCCAGCGTGGGGGCGGCAGGCCAGTCACGCCACATCCATTCCATGACATGGGCAAAAATCTCGGTCGCCCGCGTCACGTTGTGGCCACCGTCGCTCCAGTCGCACTCCACGTCATAGCCGGCGAACTGCAATGCGCTCGCCAGCATCTGGTTGCCTTCATACCAATGGCCGAATAGCGGATTCCACACGTCATTGCTGCCATCTTGGATGAAGATGCGCAGGGGTTGGGGCTCGGTCTTGCGCACCAGTGCCTGTAGATCATTGCCGCCGCGCATCGCCACAAAGGTGCCCACACCCGTAAACACCTTGCCGAACAGGTCGGGACGGTGCCATGCGGCATTGAAAGCCGCTATTCCGCCGCTACTCAGGCCAAATATCATACGGTCTTGTGGGCGCTTGGACAGGCGGATGGGCTTTCCTTTAGCATTCTTCATCTGCTCGACGGCTGGCAACAGCTCAGTCTCTAGGAACGAGGCAAAAAGGTCTGTCGTGGAGTCGAATTCGTAGCAGCGGTTGTAGCGCAGCACAGTACCATTTTCATCCCTGATGATGCCAGGCTGCAGGAACACGCCGATGGTGCAGGGCATCTTGCCTGCCGCGATGAGCGAGTCCATCACCTGCGGCGCACGGCACAACACGCCGTCAAGTCCCACATAAAGCGCTGCCGGCCGCTTGCCGTCATATTGGTCCGGGATATAGACCTGGAACGTGTGCACTGTCCCAGGATATATCGAGGATTGCTCCAACATGCCGTCGATGAGCGTATGACCAGCCATGGCAGCCAGCGCCATAGCGACAAATATCGTTAACAATGAAAATCGTCTTGCATTCATGATTCTTTTCGTTTTAGATGCTGCAAATATAACTAAAAATGCGACAACACAGCAATCTGGTGAAGGTTATTTGCATATAAGCAAGCGTGCGTTCCCGGTTGGGGAGCGCACGCTTGTGGTATTATTAAGGAATGGTTTGATTTACAGGACACGGCAGGCGCCGACGTAGCGGCGGCTGTAGTAGGATTCTGTGTTTTTGCTCTCGGTCACGCCGCTGCTGCAAGCCGAATGGATGAAGTGGAAGGTGTTGTCATCGTTGACCTTGGTCACGATGCCCACGTGGCCTACGCCACCACGGCCTGAACGGCCCTGGAAGAACACGAGGTCACCAGGCTGAAGGTCGTTTTTCTTGACGCGTACGCCGTCAAAAATCTGGCCTCTGGATGAGCGGTCAAGCTCAATACCGAAGCGCTTGAATACATAGCTGGTAAATCCCGAGCAGTCAAAACCGCGGGGAGAAGATGCTCCGTAACGATAAGGAGTGCCACGGAAACGGTATGCGTACTTGATAACTTGGTCAATGAGACTGTTGCGGCTGTTCTGCTCTAACTGTTCGAGAACAGTGCCTTGCTTGCGGTCATTCAGCAACTGGGCTTGTGCTGGAAAGCATGAAAGGGAAATTGCAAAGATTACAAATAATGATGTTAAACGTATTTTATTGATAAAACTCATAAAAAATTATTTTAGAGGACTGGAAGTTTCGCTCCATCGAGCGGTCCCTTCGTCAAGGGCATCGTGAACGATACAATGCCGTGCGCCCTGGTTCGTTTACTAACTAAGATTGGCGTCGCCTCAACGCAAAAAAGACAAATTTTGTCACTCTTGTGCATGGCTCGCACTATCGTTGTCGGTGCAAAGGTAGGGCAAAGCCGTAACGCGGCCAAACTAATTAAACACTTGTAAACATTTTACCGAAAATGGCGTTTTGGACGGATTGTTCCACGCAAATTCCTTTATAACAACGCCTCGCGACGTGTCAGAATGTTTAAATTTTGGAAATGAAAAATGAAAAAGTTTACACTTTTTAACATTAAATGGCATCCTATAAGATTTATTTTTTGGATTTTTGCCACAAAAACTAGTCACGCTCCACTGAAAATCAACCCGCAAAATTGCAAAATGCAACCAAGCGGGCTGATTTTTTGAAAATAGTGCTTTTTGCCCCTGTTGGGGATGTTTCACCTGCTGCCGATTGCCGTGGAACAATCGCTAAAACGCAGGGAGCGACCGTTTCGTTAATTACCGCTCAGCAACATGTCGATTAGTGAGGTCACGTCGCTGATGTTGATGCTGCTGTCGCCATTGACATCGGCGGCTGCAGGAGCATTACCGCCACTGAGCAGTAGGTCAATCAGTGTAGTTACGTCGCTGATGTTGACATTTCCATCGCCATTCACGTCACCGATCTGGGTCGCTGAGATCTCAACCCAGCTTGAGTTACTGTACTTGTAGGGGGTCCAGTTCAAAGAACGGGCTTTGGTGACATGAGAGTTGTCAAACACGTTATGCTCGTCGTAGCTGTACAATACGTGCAGCTTTCCGGCAGTGGTTGAGTAGCGATTGGGTAGGCCGTTGACCAGTGTAGTCATGGCTGCTTGGCCGATGTTGTTGCGATGACAGTTCAGTTCCTTCAACTGTGGGCATGTCGAAACGTCGAGTGATGTCAATTGGTTAAACTGGCAGCTGAGCACCTGCAACTTGGTACAGCCTGTGACGTCGAGCGTAGTCAGTGCATTGTGATCACATTCGAGTGACGTCAACAAAGTGTTGCCAGCGACCTTCAATGACTTTAACTGGGAACGGTTTGATATCGAGAGGGTCGTGAAGCTGTTGTTGCTGCAGTCCAGTGTCTGCACCCTGTCGGGTACAGTGATATTGGTTAAGGCATTGTCCTGGCAATACAGGTATAGCAACTGAGGCGTGTAGGTGCGGATCATGAGCGATGTCAGCGCATTGCCGTGGCAATCCAGATACTGCAAACTGCTGCAACCCGATAGTGTGAAATTGGTCAATGCATTGTTAAAGCAGTTGAGCGTGCTCAGTAACTCGTTGTTGTCAACATGCAGGGACTTGAGCTTGGTTTTGCCTGTCACGCTGAGCGTGGTCAAGTTATTATTGTTGCAATTCAATATCTCGAGCAGTGTGCATCCACTAACGTTGAGACTTGTAATTTCATTGTCAAAGCAGTACAATTCCTTGAGTTTTGTGTAGACTGACACATCCAGCGAAGTCAAATTGTTGCCGCTGCAATCTATCCCCTGCAGTTGTGAGCAACCGTTGATGACAAGGGTTGCCAATGCATTGTCGAAACACTTGAGCATCGTCAATGATGCATTGTTCGATACATTCAAGGTGGTCAGCTTCGGCAGGTTTGTCACTTCGAGATATGTGAACTTGTTGTTGGAGCATTTCAACGTGAGCAGCTTGGTGAGGCTAGACACGTTGAGAGAAGTTAGCTGGTTGTCGGAACAGTCCAGGGTCTTCAATGCAGTGAAATACTCAATACCCGTGAGGTTGGTTATGCCCTGGTTGTTGACATAGAGGCTGGTGCAAGAGTTAAGCTCGTTTGTGGTCAGATAGCCCTTAGGATAGAGTGAGAGCAGGTAATTGCGGAAGTTTGCGTCGGGAAAATGAGAGCGATTGAGCAGAACCCCATAATTGTTGGTGATATAGATGTCTTTATTATAGATCGTTGTGCCGTCGAGCACGATGCTCTTGGTCGACATGTTGAAATAGGCACCCCAGGGAGAAAGAATTGCCTCGTTGTCCTGTAGGACCATATCCTCAATGTGCCACGCTACTGGATTGTTGCTGTCGTTGGTGGCCTTGAGGGTGATATGGCTGCCCTCGTTGAAGCGGACCCAGCCCCAGTCATACAATGCGCCCTTTTTGCCCGATGCCTCGACCGTGACGTTGGTGAAGAACAACGAGCTTTGGCTGCTTGTACCCTTGCCCTCGAAGGCGTACTTGTCGTCGGTGGATTTCACGATCAGTTTGCCGGGTCCCGATATGTATACATTCACGTTGTTGCTGTACACACCGCCCTCGGAGCCACCGGTGACGGTGGTTGTGCCGCTGGCCACGACAATTGAGCCTGTCTCGTTAAAACGGATGACCGACGACTGAGTCGCACTCAGTTTGTTGGTACCCACAAACTTGATAATCAGGCCTGGGCGGCTGCTCTGGATGGCGCGGTTGTCGGTACCCGTGCGCGTGATGGTGACATTGGTCAGCGTCAACGTGTTGTCATCGGGGTTGAACACCGCGCTGCCGCCAGTGATGTTGTTGCCGGTGATGTTGTCGCAGTTGTCACTGGTGACTCTCACACCACCCACATATAAGTTGTAATCGGTTGCCGCCTGTGCCGCTATCGTCGTTACAAGCAACAGAAGTAGTAGTACGGATTTTTTCATATTACTTATGCTGTTTTGAAGTGATTAATCTCCTGTTACGGTCAAGGAATGCCAACCCTGAATGAATGTGCAAAGATAACGAAAAACAGTAAATAAGAAAACATGATCAGGCTTTTTATAGACAAAAAATATTTCCCACCGCAGGTGCAGCAGGAAACAGGTGTTTCTTATCAAGAAGTAGGTCAGTTGGTGATGATGTAGCCGCCTCCGCTGGGGGTAACGCGGTACTTGCGCATGCCCACTTTGTTGTTAATGGCAACGCCTGCTATGGGGCCTCCCTCGCCGGTGAGCGGGTTGTACCGTGAACCGCACTTGGGGCAAACCGCCTCTAAGTTATCGGCATTGATCGAGAGGGTGACATCCCTGTTGATTTCGACTGGGCACGCCATGTCGTAGGCCATGGGTTCTTCAATTCCCATCATCAGCAATATGCCTCCAAAACCAGTGTAGGTGTTGACATTAAACGGAAAGTTCTGGGGAATTTTTTTCTCGCGGTTGAAGATGCGGTAGTCTCCCATACCATTCACGCCGTAGGTATTCCACAGGGCAAAGTTGCCTAGATCGATGCGCACCGTGAAGCTGGGAATGGTCTTATTGTCAATCCTGTTGCAGCTGCCGCACAGGGCCAGTAGCAACAGGGCCATGATAGTAGTGAAAAACTTGGTCATTGTCATAATGATAGTGTTGATGATGTATATTAAACGTAAAAAAGTGTCATTTGATTGTAGGAAATAAAAGAAATTTCTAATTTTGCATCGATATATAAACATTATTATATGGATCCATTGTTCTCGATCATCACTGTGACATGGAATGCTGCTAATGTTATTGCTCCAACTATCGAGAGTGTGCAGCGGCAAACCTGCAGCGACTATGAGATGCTGATTATTGATGGTGCGTCCACCGATGAGACGCTGTCCATCGTCGGTCAGTCGTCCATTGCGTCACTGCGTGTATTCAGTGAACCTGACAAGGGCTTGTATGACGCAATGAACAAGGGCATAGCACGTGCGTGCGGGCGATACATCATCTTCTTGAACGCTGGGGATGCTTTTGCCGATGATGCCGTGCTGGAACGTTTATCCCGACTGGCGGACGATAACCCGGGTGTGATATACGGTCAGACGCAACTGGTAGACGAAGGTCGCAACGTGGTGGGGCAGAGGCACTTGATCGCTCCCAAGCACTTGACTGCCGACAGCTTCCTCAATGGCATGGTGGTGTGTCATCAGGCCTTTGTCGCACGTCGCGACTTGGTACCGCAGTACGACCTGCAATACCGGCTGAGCGGTGACTATGACTGGTGCATCAAGGTGTTGCGCCGTTCTCCTCACAACGCCTACGCCGGCGATACTCCGATCATCAGCTATCTGGCCGACGGCATGACCACGCGCCACCATCGCGCATCGTTGTGGGAACGCTACCGCATCATGTGCCATCACTATGGTGCCGCCAGGGCTACCCTGAGCCACCTGAGTTTCATCCCACGATATGTGAAACGCCGCATGAGCGGTGCTGCCAACAGACAATGACCTGTGTCAATCAACTATCATTAACCTTTATTGCTTGCACATGGACAATCATCTAACAGGAAATATCATCACGCGCAACTGGCGTCGATTCAAGTTATGGTACAAGGGATTGTACCGGGGACGTCCGTGGTGGGTCAAGACACTTGCCGCACTGGGGACTTTCATCGTGTTGTTCCTGCTTTATCTGATAGCGGTGGACATGAACCTGCTGTGGCTATTCGGTAAATCACCCAGCACTTACAGCATTATGCATCCCCGCAACCCCGAGGCCAGCTACCTGTACAGTGCTGACGGAAAGACTATCGGCAAATACTATGACGAGAACCGCACTCCTGTGTCCTATGACTCGATCAATCCGCAGTTCTTTAAAGTGCTCATCGACACCGAGGATGAACGTTACTACCTGCATCACGGCATCGACTTTGGCGGACTGGGAGCCGCAGTCAAGGATCTGGTGCTGCATGGACGTCCGCGCGGTGCCAGCACGATTACGCAGCAGCTTGTGAAGAACATGTTCCGCACACGCAGCGACTACTCGACGGGCTTGCTGGGCTATATCCCGGGAGTGAAAATGCTCATTATGAAGAGCAAGGAGTGGATCATCGCCACCAAGCTGGAATTCTTGTACAGCAAGAAGGAAATCCTGGAGATGTATGCCAACACGGTGGACTTCGGCAGCAATGCCTATGGCATCAAGACGGCAGCCAACACCTATTTCAAGACGACGCCCCGCGACCTCAAACTCGAAGAGAGCGCTGTGCTGGTCGGCCTGCTCAAGGCCACGAGTACCTATAATCCGCGCATCAACCCCAAGAACAGTCTGCGCCGCCGCAACCAGGTGCTTAAGAACATGGTCAAGCGCGGTGACCTGACCGATGCGCAATATGACTCGGTGTCCTCGTTGCCCATTGACCTGAAATATACCCTTGAAGCCAACTATGACGGTGTGGCTCCTTACTTCCGCGAAGCAGTGGCCCGTGAAATCGAAGGTATCGCCGATGCTCAAGGCATCAAGCTGGACTTGGAACGTGACGGCCTCAAGATCTATACCACACTCGACTCTAAGATGCAGGAGTATGCCGAGCAGGCCGTGAGCGAGAAGATGAAGCTGGTGCAGCAATCGTTCAAGAGCCACTGGGGCGACAACGACTGTTGGCTTGACGAGAACAACCAGCCCATTGCCGGTTTTGTCGAGGACAAAGCCCGCAACACGCCCATCTATCACGAATTGCTGGCACGTTACCCCAATGACCTGGATTCGGTCAACTACTACATGAACCAGCCCCACATGGTGCATCTGTTTGACTACGAGAACGACTCGCTGTATATGGAGATGAGTTCGATGGACTCGGTGCGCTACATGCTGCACTTCATGCACTGCGGTTTCATAGCGATGGAGCCCAGCAACGGCCATGTCAAGGCTTGGGTGGGAGATGTGGACTTCGATACCTGGAAGTATGACAAGGTGCGCGCCAAGCATCAGCCTGGCTCCACCTTCAAGCTGTTTGTATATGCCATGGCGCTGGAGCGTGGACTGGTGCCCTGTGACCGCCGTCTCGACGAGTATATCGACACCCTGGTCTATAACGAGGAGAAGCATGAACTCGAGCACTGGCGTCCCACCAATGCCAACGGCACCTTCACCGGCGCCGACATGACGTTGCGTGCCGCTTTTGCC
>JAEEGL015911646.1_pt1 | contig 16004 bp, 13 predicted proteins | sample 9134231 | NCBI WGS metagenome assembly JAEEGL01 (sample SAMN16246548, study PRJNA631951) | gut metagenome | biome: gut microbiome; feature: rumen; material: fiber-attached | host: Bos | place: Iran: Karaj | collected 2018-10 | reverse complement strand
GGAAGCGGAGACTTACGTCCTGTTCAGCGAAGAGGAAAAACCGCTTCCGGTCACGCCCGCGCATTATCACCCGGTCGTTTATAAGATTCTGGAACGGAATCCGGAGGGCGCTTCGTTTTCTCTCTTCATGGACGGCAGGGAAGACCGGTTCTACAGCCCGATGCCCGGCGACTACAACGTCCAGAACGCGGTGACGGCGATCACGGTCTCCCGGATCTACGGCGGAAAGAACGAGACGTTGCAGGCGTCGCTCCTCGCGTTTTCCGGCGCGGGCAGGCGGTTCGACCTCGTCGGAACCGTCCGCGGCGTCCCGGTCTACGACGACTACGCGCATCATCCGACCGAGATTCGCTCGCTCCTTTCGATGTGCAGGGCGTATTTTCCCGGGAAAAAGCTCCTCGCGGTCTTTGAGCCGCATCAGATCTCCCGGCTCACGCTGATGTTCGACGGCTATGTCAGCGCGCTGACGGTCGCGGATCACGTCGTGATCGGAAAGACGCACATCGGCCGCGAGATCCACAGGAACGTCTCGCCGATCGCGGCGGACGTCTGGGAAGCCGCTTCGGACAGGATCCGTTATGAAGAGGACCCGGAAAGGATCCGCTCGTACGCGCTGGAACTCATCGGGCAGGGCGAATGCGACATGATCCTCGTCATCGGCGCCGCGAATTCGTATAAGCTGTCACGTTTCATTGTCAATGAAGGATGATCGGTCATGAGTGTTTTGCAAAAATGGGAAAATAAGATCGGGAACAAGCTCGGGAACAAGATCCCGAACCTGATGATCATTCTGATTATCCTGCAGGCGGCCGGGACGCTCATCACGATGCTGTTTCCTGATTTTCTGGGATACATCGCGTTCATTCCGGACCTGATCTTTCAGGGACAGGTCTGGCGTCTGCTCTCTTTTCTGATGTTTCCGAACGGATCCGGAAGCGGGATCTCAAGCCTTTTCATGACGGCGCTGATGTGCTTCATCTATTTTTCGATCTCCAGAAGTCTCGAGATGGTCATCGGACGCTTTAAGCTGAATTTCTTCCTGCTGTCCGGGATCCTGATCGAGATCCTGTGCGGCTTCCTGTATTACTTCATCATGAAGTCGGTCCCGAGTCTGAACGCGTACGTCGGCTATACGATGCTGTTAGAGCCGAGTTTTCTCTACTCGATGATGTTCGTGCTGTTCGCGATGATCTATCCGGACGCCCGGTTCCTGCTGTTGTTCTTCATTCCCGTGAAGGGCAAATGGCTGGTCTTCATCACGCTCGGAATGGACCTCTTCCTCGTGATCCAGGGCTTTTTGACGTCGTCGGCGGGCTACGGCTGGATCCTGGTGACGATGATCGTCGCGGCGATCCTGACCGTGCTCCTTTTCCTGGCGCTTTCCAGAGGGAAGAACCAGACCGTCTACAATACGAAATACGCGGAAAAGATCCGGAAGGCGCGTCAGCAGCAGGCTGAACGGCGGAATGCCTCCGGAAACAACGCGAAGCAGGCCCCTTACATGAACGCGTCCGGCGCGCGGCATTGCTGCACCGTCTGCAAACGGACGGAGCGGACGAACCCGGAGCTGGAGTTCCGTTACTGCTCCAAATGCGTCGGCAATTACGAATACTGCAGTGAGCATCTGTATACGCATTTGCATAAGCTGCCGAACATCACGGATGGTCCGACGGAAACATGAAGAGGATCCTGGTCGTCGGCGGCGGCGCTTCGGGCATGGCTTCCGCCTACGCGGCATCGGCCGCGGGGCACGAGGTGACGCTGCTGGAGAAAAATGAAAAGCTTGGGAAAAAGGTCTTCATTACCGGGAAGGGCCGCTGCAACGTGACCAACGACGCGGATACGGAGACCTTTTTCAATGCCGTGGTCCGGAATCCGCGCTTTCTGTACAGCGCGTTTCACGCCTTTTCAAATCAGGACCTGAAGGCCTTTCTGGAGCGGGAGGGGTGTCCTTTGAAGACCGAGCGCGGACAGCGCGTGTTTCCGGTATCCGATCATGCCTCCGACGTCATCCGGGCGTGGGAGCGCGCGTTGAGGCGGGAAGGCGTTCAAGTGCTCCTGAATACAGAAGTCACGCGGCTTTCGGTCTCCGGCGACGCAGTTTCAGGCGTCCATGCGAGGACCAAAGGAGGCGAAGAGCGGTTTTACGGCGCGGACACGGTCATCCTGGCGACCGGCGGGATCAGCTATCCCGCGACCGGATCGACCGGCGACGGCTTCCGTTTCGCGAAAACGCTCGGGCTATCCGTCACGGATCCGCTCCCGTCCCTCGTGCCGTTTGAGACGAAGGAGTCCTGGCCGAAGGCGCTTTCCGGCCTGACGCTGAAAAACGTCGCCGTGAAATGCTTTCGGGAAAACGAGAAAAAGCCGCTGTATGAAGACTTCGGGGAACTCCTGTTCACGAATTTCGGCGTCAGCGGCCCGGTGATCCTGTCGGCGTCGACGGTGCTGACGGAGCCGCTTTCCAAAGGCGAACGCATTCTCATGACGATCGATTTGAAGCCCGCCCTCAGCGCCGAAACGCTGGACGAACGGCTGTTACGGGACCTGAATGCCGCGATCAACCAGAAGGCGCGGCACGTCTTCCGGGGGCTTTTGCCGGCGTCGCTTCTCGAAACCGTCTTTTCGCTTGCCGGGATCGATCCCGACAAGCCCGGCAATACGTTTTCAAAAGCGGAACGGGCCGCGCTCGTCCACATTTTAAAAGCCCTGCCGCTCACGGTCGAAAAGACCCGGGGCGCGGAGGAAGCGGTCGTGACGCGCGGCGGCATCGACGTTAAGGAGATCGACCCGAAGACCATGCGGGTCAGGAAATATCAGAACCTCTACGCCGCCGGCGAACTCATCGACGTCGACGCGAAGACCGGCGGATTCAACCTGCAGATCGCCTGGTCGACGGGGATCCTCGCAGGCAGGAACAGTTAAGGGAGCAAAAATGGACATTGCAATCGACGGACCGGCCGGCGCCGGCAAAAGCACGATCGCGAAACGGGTCGCGAAGGAACTCGGATTCATCTACGTGGACACGGGCGCGATGTACCGCGCGATCGGCCTGTTTCTTTTAAGAAAAGGCCTTGACATTAACGACGAGGAAGCCTGCAGGGCAGTGCTGCCGGAAGCCGAAGTGACGATCCGCTACGAGGACGGCGTGCAGAAAGTCCTGCTGAACGGCGAGGACGTTTCCGGGCTGATCCGGACGGAGGAGGTCTCGGACGCGGCGTCCCGGACGTCCGCGTTTCCGTCGGTCCGGGCGCATCTTCTTGCGCTTCAGCGCAAACTCGCTGCGGAATACGACGTGATCATGGACGGGCGCGACATCGGGACCGTCATTCTCCCGAACGCGGCGCTGAAGATCTATCTTTCCGCCTCGGTGAAGGTCCGCGCGGCACGCCGGTTCAAGGAGTATCAGGAGAAAGGCATTGAAACGATGATGGAAGCGGTAGAAGCGGAGATCATCGAACGCGATGAGCGCGACATGAACCGCGAGACCGCGCCGCTCCGGCGCGCGGACGACGCCGTCTATCTTGATTCCTCCAATTTCACGATCGACGAGGTCGTCGCGGAAGTGAAACGGCTCGTGGAGGAGAAACGATGATCGTCACGGTCGCGAAAACCGCGGGATTCTGCTTCGGCGTCGAACGGGCGGTCGAAAAGGCGGAGGCGCTCGTCGCGTCCGGTGAAAAGGCCTATTCCTACGGACCCGTCGTACACAACGAGGCCGTGACGGAAGACCTGAAGCAGAAAGGCCTTGAGATCATCAGTTCTGAAGAGGAACTGCAGGAGATGCAGGGCGGCCGCGTCCTGATCCGCGCGCACGGCGTGCCGGAATCGACGCTCCGGCTGATGCAGGCGCATTTCGATACCGTTGAGGACGCGACCTGTCCGTTCGTCGGAAAGATCCATACGCTCGTTGAAAAAGCGTCGCTCCGGGGCGAAAACGTGCTCATTATCGGGGATCCCCGTCATCCGGAGGTCACCGGCATCGCAGGGTGGTGCAAAGGCCCGTATTTTGTCGCGGAAACCGCTGAAACGCTCGACGAAATGCCGTTCCCGAAGGACGAAAAACTCTTCGTCGTCGTGCAGACGACTTTCCAGATAAAAAAATTAAAAAATATTCTTGAAAAAATAGCGGCATTAGGCTATAATGCTAACATTGCCAATACTGTATGCTCCGCAACGCGGGAGCGGCAGGAGGAAGCCGCTGCGCTGGCGCGTCGTTCCGACGTCATGCTGGTGATCGGCTCCGAAACCTCTTCCAACTCGCGGAAGCTGTACGAGATTTGCAAAGAGCTTTGTGATCACACCCATTTTATACAAAAGGCCGACGATCTACAGCCCGTCTGGTTTCATAATGTGAAGCGCGTGGGGATTACAGCGGGGGCGTCCACCCCAAGAAAAATTATTGAGGAGGTTCAAAACGATGTCAGAGTTTGACCAAATGCTGGACGAGTCTATTAAGACAATTAAAAATGGGGAGGTCGTCAAAGGCACTGTTCTTGCTGTAAGAGACAATGAAGTCGTTGTCAACATCGGCTATAAGCACGATGCGCTTCTTGCAAAATCCGAACTGACCAATGATCCGAATGCGGATATCAATGACCTCGTCAAGGTCGGAGATGAGATCGAAGCCAAGGTTTCCAAGGTGAACGACGGCGAAGGCAATGTCATCCTGACCAAGAAGAGAATGGCTTTCGACAGAGTGAGCCAGGTGCTTCAGGATGCTTTCGACAACCACACGGTCGTGACCGCGCCCGTGGAGAAGGTCGTTGAAAAAGGCCTGTCGGTCCTCGTGGACGGCGTGCGCGTGTTCATCCCCGCAAGCCTTGTCGCGGAACCGTTTGAAAAGGATCTGAGCAAATACGAAGGCCAGGAGCTGAGCTTCTACATCTCCGACTATCAGCCGGCGAAGCGCCGCGTGATCGGCGACCGCAAGTCGCTGCTCGTCGAGGAGCGCGAAGAGGCCCTGAAGAACATTTTAGAGAACCTGCACGAAGGCGACATCGTCGAAGGCACGGTCAAGAACGTGACGGATTTTGGCGCGTTCATCGACCTCGGCGGCGCGGACGGCCTGCTGCACATCTCCGAAATGAGCTGGTCGCGCATCGGCAACCCGAAGAAGTATTTCAAGCAGGGCGATACCGTTCGCGCGTTCGTCAAGAGCATTGACGGCAAGAAGATCGGCCTGTCCCGCAAGTTCCCGGACGAGAATCCGTGGGCCAATGCGGAAGAGAAGTTCGCGGTCGGCACGGTCGTGACCGGCAAGGTCGCGCGTCTCACCGATTTCGGCGCGTTCGTCAATCTGGCGGAAGGCGTCGACGGCCTGCTGCACGTTTCCCAGATCACGCAGGAACGGATCGAAAAGCCGTCTGACGTGCTGGAACTCGGCCAGGAGATCACCGCGAAGATCACGCTCCTTGACGTCGACGCGAAGAAGATCAGCCTCTCCGTGAAGGCGCTGCTGCCGAAGCCGGAGCGCCCGGAGCGCCGCCCGCGTCACGACCGCGGACCGCGTGAGGAAGAAAACCTGGAGAATGCGGACGGCACCGTCAACATCGACAAGTACATCGCGAAGTTAGACCGCGAGGAAGCACGCCAGGAAGCCGCTGAAAAGGCAAAGGCCGAGAAGGAAGCTGCTGAAGGTAAGGTCGAAGAGATCAAGGAAGCGGTCGCCGAGAAGGTCGAAGACGTGAAGGAAAAGGCCCAAGAGATCAAGGAAGCGGTCGAAGAGAAGGCCGCGGACGTGAAGGAAGCGGTCGCCGAGAAGGTCGAAGACGCCAAGGAAAAGGCTGAAGAGATCAAGGAAGCGGTTGCCGAGAAGGTCGAGGACGCCAAGGAAGCGGTCGCCGAAAAGATCGAAGAGATCAAGGAAAAGATCGACTGATCCGACACGGACCGAATCTAATCTAAACGAATGCTGAGTGTTCATAGCGAAAGCGTTATGGACACTCGGTTTTTTTATGCCTGTTGAAACGAAGTTGGAATCAGGGTTTTAAGAAGCGCGGAAGCGCGGCAGAGAGGTATTCTTCCGAAACGGCTTCGGAAAGCCGGATGTAGTCCGGCTTCTCGCCGTATCCGGTCTTGAAGAGCAGTCCGGAAACGCCCGGCAGGGCTTCGACGAACGGGCCTTCTGCCACGGAGAACGCGGTCTCCTTCGTCGCGGCTTCCCGGAACGCGGGATCGATCCCGGAGGCGACGAGCTTATGGACGGCATAGCCTTCGGCCGGGAGATAATAATAGTGCTGATGATCGGTAAAATAATGCCGGAGCGTCCCGGAACGGACCGGGACCGACAGCGTCATGAGAGAATCGGAAAGCCGCAGGCTCATGCCGTTTTCCAGCGTCCTTTCGACTTCGACCGGAAAAATGCCGGGGACTTCCGCCCGGAGGATCCAGCGGCCGCCGTCCGTGTTCACTTCCAGGACATTGAATGTACTGCTGCTCATCGCGTCCCTGTAGAACAGGACCGGCGTGAGGGACAAAAGCCCGAGAAGATCGTCGTGGTTATGGAGAAAGAGGAGCGACAGCCGTTCTTCGTCTTTCGCTTCGAGGTATTCATGATACACGCGGATCAGTTCTCCCCCGGAATAACGGTCCTCACGGTTTATGCCCAAAAAGGCTTCGACGTTTTTCTGGCGCGTGCCGGTAAGCGGCAGGAGATGTTTCAGCTTTTGCACGCATTTATAGAGATCGATGCTCTGAATGCGGTCAAAATCAAAGGAAAGCCCGTATTGCCGGACGGCCTCCTGAATGAAGCGGACGTCGAAGGTGTCGCCGTTGTAATGGACCCAGACGGGCCGCGATGCAGCAACGTCGAGAAAGGACCTTAAGATCTTTTCTTCCGAGGAAAAACTGTCGGAGAGCCATTGACGGAGCACCCACCGGCCGTTTTCCATGAAGACCGCGCCAATCAGGTAGATCTCGGCATTGTAGATTGAAAGCCCGGTCGTCTCGATGTCGAAAAACAGGAGATCCTTTGGATCTCCGAGCCGCGCGAGCGCTTCCGCATTCAGTTCTTTCACTTGTTCTTCCCGCGTTTTCATGGGTTCATCATAACATCAAAACGCAGCCATTTCAAGCAAGGCGAACACTTGTTTTCTTTTTGTTTCTATGATAAGATAAACTGTATTGTTATGGAGGTTTCGCATGATTTCATTGATCCGGGGGACGCTGTCCCACGTTTCCGACGGCAAGGTGGAGATCGATACGGGCTCTCTGGGGTTCGAGGTCTTCGTGCCGACTTCGCTGATCCCGGAGCTTCCGCCGGTCGGCGAAGACGTTGAACTGTTCACGCATTTGAACGTCAAGGAGGACGGGTTCAGCCTGTTCGGCTTTTTGACGCGCGAGGAGCTGGAACTCTTCAGGAAGATCATCACGGTCTCGGGCATCGGCCCGAAGGGCGCGCTCGCGATCCTTTCCGTGCTGACGCCGGAAGACCTGCGCTTCGCGATCCTTTCTTCGGACGTGAAAGCCATTGCCGCCGCGCCCGGCATCGGGAAAAAGACGGCGGAACGGCTGATCATCGAGCTTCGTGACAGCATGGAACGCTCCGTGACCGAGGTGTCTTACGTACCGGCCCGGGAACTTTCCGGCAAGGAGAGCGGCACGGTTTCCGACGTCGTCATGGCGCTGACGGAACTGGGCTTTTCCTCGAAGGACGCCTACAAGGCGGTTCGGAGCATCGAAAACCCGCCGGAAGACGAGGGCGCGCTCCTCAAGGAAGCATTGAAAAGACTGGGTAAATCATCATGAAAAACCGTATTTCCACGACCAATGAGCTGTCCGAGGACCGTTCGATCGAGCGGTCGCTCCGCCCGCGTCTCTTAAAGGATTACATCGGACAGGAAAAACTGAAGGATACCCTCGGCATCTACATCCGGGCGGCGCTTTCGAGAAAAGAGCCGCTGGATCACGTGCTTTTGTACGGCCCTCCGGGGCTCGGAAAAACGACGCTCGCGCTCGTCATCGCGAACGAGATGCATGCGAACGTCCGCATCACTTCCGGACCCGCGATCGAAAAACCCGGCGATCTCGCCGCGATCTTAAACAACCTTCAGGAAAATGACATTCTTTTCATCGATGAGATCCACCGTCTGAACCGGCAGGTGGAAGAGGTCCTGTACCCCGCGATGGAGGATTTCGCGATCGACATCATGATCGGCAAGGGCCCGGCCGCGAAGAGCGTCCGGCTAGACCTCCCGAAATTCACGCTGGTCGGCGCGACGACCCGGGCGGGACTTCTCACGGCGCCGCTTCGCGACCGGTTCGGGATCCTGCATAGGATGGAATACTACACGCTCCCGGAACTGAAGACGATCATCGAAAATTCCGCGAAGGTCTTAAACGTTAAGATCGAACCGGAGGCCGCCGCCGAACTCGCGAAGCGCTCCCGCGGAACGCCGCGTCTTGCGAACCGCTTCTTAAAGCGCGTCCGCGATTTCGCCGAGGTGCAGTCGGAGGGCGTCATCACGTTGAAGATCGCGAATGCGGCGCTCGACCTTCTCGACGTCGACAAGCTCGGGCTCGATACCGGCGACCGGAAGATCCTGTCGCTGATGATCGACAAATTCCAGGGCGGACCGGTCGGCGCGGACACGCTTGCGGCCGCGCTTTCGGAAGACGTCGGAACATTGGAAGAGGTCTACGAGCCGTACCTTCTGCAGAACGGCCTCCTCGTCCGCACGCCCCGCGGCAGGATGGTCACGGAAGCCGCGTACCGGCATTTGGGGATCCCTTATGAAGCCAAGGATTGAACTGCTTTCACCGGCTGCGGACGCGAGCGTCATGAAAGCCTGCTTTTCAGCAGGGGCAGACGCGGTCTACATGGGTCTTTCCCGCTTCAGCGCCCGCGCTTACGCGATTAACGAGCCTCCGGAGGATTATCTGGAGGCCGTTTCTTATGCGCATCTTCACGGCAAAAAACTGTATCTGACGCTGAATACGCTGATGAAGGAGGCGGAACTTCGAAATGAGATCGAGCCCCTCCTCCGGCCGCTTTATAACGCGGGACTGGACGGCGTCATCGTGCAGGACGTCGGTCTGATGGCGTATCTTACGGCGCGTTTTCCGCTTCTTCCGATCCACGTCAGCACGCAGGCCGCGGTCTTCGGACCCGGAACGGCGAACCTTTTCAAGGACTTGAACGTCACGCGGCTCGTCCTGCCGCGGGAGCTTTCGCTTGAAGAGATCGCGGAACTCCATGAAAAGACGGATCTCGAACTCGAGGTCTTCATCCACGGCGCGCTCTGTTACTGTTATTCGGGGCAGTGCCTGTTTTCGTCGCTTGCCGGCGGCCGGAGCGGAAACCGCGGGCGATGCGCGCAGCCCTGCCGCCTGAATTACCGCTTCGAGGATGAAAAGGGAACGGCATTGTCCGATCCGGACGCGCCGTATCTCATGAGTTTAAAGGACTTCAACACGCTCCGGAAGCTGCCGGAGATCCTAAGGGCCGGGGCGGTCTCATTGAAGATCGAGGGCCGCATGAAAAAGGCGGAATACGCGGCGGGCGTGACCGCGGTCTACCGGAAATACCTGGACGTGCTTCTCGCGCATCCGGAAATGATCGAAGGAAAGGCGGCGTTCACGGTCGATCCGGAAGACGAAAAGACCCTGTTCCAGCTTTTCAACCGGCAGGGCTTTACGGACGCGTATCTCACGAAAAAGAACGGGCGGGACATGCTGGCGCTCCGCGAAAAGGAGCCGCGCGCCGTCGAAAACAGTCTGCTGGAAAAGATCCGCAAAGAGATCCTCGACCGGCCGCTGAAAACGGCGGTGGAAGGGGTCTATGCGATCCGCAGGAACGCGCCGATGGCGCTTTCGCTCCGGACGTCGCTCGACGGAAAGACCTTTGAAACGGCCGTCTGTTCCGGTCACGTCCCGGAGGAAGCGAAGACGCGCGGGACGACGGCTTCCGAAGTCGAGAAACAGCTTTTGAAGACCGGCACGTCGGAATTCGCCTTCTCGTCGCTTTCCGGCACGCTGGACGACGGTCTCTTTCTTCCGGTCGCCGTGCTCAATGAACTCCGGAGAAACGCGCTGGAGAAACTGTCGGAAACGATCCTGAGCGCCTACAGGAGGAACGAACCATGATCCTCTCCGCGACCGTATTGACAAAAGACCAGTTCGAGGCCGCGCTTTCCTCGCGCGTGAATGAGATCGTCCTCGAATACCTGATCTCGCCGTATGAAACGGTGAAAGCTCTCGTCGATCGGATCCACGGCGCCCGTAAAACTGCGAAATCGGCCCTTCCCGCGGCGTTTCGGAAGAACGTCCGGGAAGATATGGCATTGCATCTGAAGGACCTGAAAAACGCCGGTTTTGACGGATTCCTCGTCCGTTCATTGGAGGCGCTCGCGTTTCTGAAAGAAGCGGGGCTCAAAGGAGAGATCACGTCGGATCATCAGGTCTACGCCTGGAATTCGGCCGCGGTCTCGTTTCTGCGTCAGCAGGGCGTTTGCCGCGTGACCGCGAGCGTCGAGCAGTCGTTTCAGGAGCTTCTGGAAACCGGGATCGAAGGAGAGGAACTGATCGTCTACGGACGGCTGCCGATGATGATCACCGCGAACTGCTTTTACAAGACGACGGCGGGCTGCGATCGGAAAGGGACGAACGGCGTCCTCTCCGACCGGATGCACCATGAAATGACCGTGCTCCGGGACTGCCGCTACTGCATGAATACGGTCCTGAACCACGTGCCGCTGTCGCTTCTGGACGACCGGAAGGCGGTGACGACGCTTAACCCGGCAGTTCTCCGGCTGATCTTCACCACCGAATCCGGCGAAGAGACGAAGCGGATCCTGGAGTGTTTTGAAGCCGCGTTCCTCGACGGAAAGGACGCGCGTCTTCCGGATGGACTTCCGGCGACGCACGGTCATTTCCGGAAAAAGATCGAATGATCCGCCGTTTTTATGTCATTTTTTCGATCCCATCTGTTGACGGACGGCACATATTAAAGTAAAATAAATAGGTTATACGGAGGTGCTCGTATGAAAACCTATGCCAAATCTCATAAATTGGACTGCGTCAGCTATGACATTCGCGGACCGCTGATGGATGAAGCGAACCGCATGGAGCGCCGCGGCATTCCGATCCTGAAGCTCAACATCGGGAATCCCGCGCCGTTCGGTCTGATGGCGCCGATCGAAGTCGTCGACGACATGGTCACGAACCTTCCGAGTTCCGAAGGATATTCGGACTCGAAGGGGCTGTTTTCCGCGCGGAAGGCGATCATGCAGTACCATCAGCTGAAAGGGCTGCCGAACCTGAACGTCGATCATATCTTCACCGGTAACGGCGCGTCGGAAATGATCACGATGTCGATGCAGGGGCTTCTGGACAACGGCGACGAGGTTCTCGTGCCGATGCCGGATTATCCTTTGTGGACCGCGTCGGTGACGCTCGCGGGCGGCAAGGCCGTGCATTACGTCTGCGACGAGCAGGCAGACTGGTATCCGGACGTCAAGGACATCGAGTCGAAGATCACCGACAAGACGAAGGCGATCGTCATCATCAACCCGAACAACCCGACCGGCGCCCTGTATTCGAAGGAAGTGCTTCAGGAGATCGCGGAAGTCGCGCGTAAGCACGAACTCATCCTGTTTGCGGACGAGATCTACGACCGCCTGACGCTCGACGGCGCGGAGCACGTGTCGATCGCTTCGCTTGCGCCGGACGTGTTCTGCGTCACGCTGAACGGACTTTCCAAATCGCACCGCATTGCCGGCTTCCGCGTCGGCTGGATGGTGCTTTCCGGCAGAAAGGACCACGTGCAGGGCTACATCGAAGGCCTTACCATGCTGTCCTCAATGCGTCTTTGCTCCAACGTCCCCGGGCAGGCGATCATCCAGACCGCGCTCGGCGGCTATCAGTCCTCGCAGGAGCTCCTGGTACCGGGCGGACGGATCTATGAACAGCGGGAAGTGACGGACAGGATCGTCAATTCGATCCCCGGCCTTTCCGAGGTGCGGCCGAAGGCGGCCTTTTATTCGTTCCCGAAGCTCGACGCAAAGAAATTCAACATTCACGACGACGAGCAGTTCTGTCTCGACCTTCTGCATGAAAAGCACGTCCTCCTGGTCCCCGGAAAAGGCTTCCATTACGCGACGCCGGACCATTTCAGGATCGTGTTCTTGCCGACGGTCGAGGTACTGAAGGAAGCCCTGACCGGCCTCGGCGAATTCCTCGACGGGTACCGGCAGGCGTAACGCATTTCTTTTTCGAACATGACGGGGCTTACTGAACAACAGGCATTAGAACGGAAGGCAAGCGGGCTTTCGAACGTGAATCCGGACGCGAACCGCGGCAGAACGATCGGCCAGATCATCCTGTCGAATACGATCACGTTCTTCAACATCCTGAACCTCGCGTTTTTCGTGCTGATCCTCGTGGTCGGCGCCTACAAGAACGGCCTCTTCATCTTCATCATTTTCATCAATTCCGGCATCGGCATTTTCCAGGAGATCCGCGCGAAGAAAATGCTGGATTCCCTGTCGCTTCTCAACGCTTCGACGGTCTCGGTCCTCCGGGACGGAAAGCCGGTCAAACTGAAGGTCGAGGAGATCGTCCTCGGCGACGTGATCCGCCTGAAGGCGGGGAGCCAGATCCCGGCGGACAGCAGGATCATCGAAGGCGAGATCGAAGTCAACGAATCGCTCCTCACCGGCGAAGCCGACAACATCATGAAAAAAACCGGCGCGGAGGTGCTGTCCGGCTCGTACGTCACGAGCGGGTCGGCGCTCGCCGAGGTCATCCACGTCGGGAAAGACAATTACATCGAGACGATCTCCGGCGAAGCGAAGAAATTCAAGAAAGTCAATTCGGAGCTCCGGAATTCGATCAACAAGATCCTGAAAGTCATTTCTTACATCATCGTCCCGCTTTGCGCGGGCTTTTTCGCGAAGCTCTTTTTCCTGCAGCGTGAAACGCTCCAGTCCGCGGTCGTCCAGGTCGTGACGAGCGGGATCGGCATGATCCCGGAAGGTCTGTACCTGCTGACGACGCTTGCCCTGACGCTCGGCGTCATCCGGCTCGCGAGAAAGAAGACGCTCGTGCAGGAACTGTACTGCATCGAAACGCTCGCGCGGGTCGATACGCTCTGCCTCGACAAGACCGGCACGCTGACCGAGGGGCGGATGAAGGTCGAAGACGTCCACCTTTTAAAGGCCGGCGCCGAGAAGGAATTCGAAAGCGGCTTCATCAACGTCCTCCGCGTACAGCAGAGCGTCAACGAGACCTCCGAAGCGCTGAAGGATTATTTCGGCAGCACGTCCGAGCCCTGGAAGGTCCGGACCGTGATCCCGTTCTCCTCGGACCGGAAGTATTCCGGCGCGTCCTTCCACGGCGAAGGCACGTATTACATGGGCGCGCAGCAGTTCCTCTGCCCCGGGGACGCCGAGCTTCACGCGCTCGTTGAGGAAAAGGCGGCGCTCGGGCTCCGGGTCATGGTGCTCGTGCACTCGATGGAGGAAAAGGACGATTTCGCCCTGTCCGGATACCTCGAGCCGATCGGTTACGTGACGCTGAGCGACGTGATCCGGAAGGACTGCAGGGAGACGCTCGATTTCTTCAAGGCGCAGGGCGTCGCGTTAAAATGCATTTCCGGCGACGATCCGCTGACGGTCTCCCGGATCGCAGAGACCTGCGGTCTCGAGAACGCGGACCGCTACGTCGACGCGGGGACGCTGAAGACGAAGGAAGAGATCGCGAAGGCGGTGCAGGAGTACGTCGTCTTCGGCCGCGTCAAGCCCGACCAGAAAAAGACGATCGTCGAATGCCTGCAGGAAGCGGGCCATACGGTCGCGATGACAGGAGACGGCGTCAACGACGTGCTCGCGATGAAGCAGGCGAACTGTTCGATCGCGATGGCGTCCGGCGCGGAGGCGACGAAGCACACGGCGGACGTCGTGCTCTTAAGCTCGGATTTTTCGGCGATGCCGACGATCTTCAACGAAGGCCGGCGCGTCATCAACAACATTTGCTGCTCGGCCGCGATGTACCTCATCAAGACGACGTTTTCGGTGCTGCTCACGCTGTTCACGATCTTACTCGGGCAGGCGTATCCGTTCGTCGCGGTGCAGCTTTCGATCATCTCGGCCTGCGCGGTCGGCATTCCGACGTTCTTATTGCAGCTCGAGCCGAATTTCAAACCGATCCCGAAGCATTTCATGGGACAGGTCTTCAGGAACGCGTTTCCCGCGGGCTTAACGATCGCGATCGTCTGCTTCCTCATCACGAACATCGGTCTTGCCGTCAGTCCCGGCGTCTCGACGCAGCTTCAGACGATCTGCGTGCTCTCGACCGGATGGATCTATTTCTTCATGCTGCGGCGGCTCTACAGTCCGATGAGCACCTACCGCCGGATCGTCGCCTACGGCATGGAAGTGATCTATTACATCGTGATGATCTTCGGGCAGAAGATCCTCGATTTCAACTCCGCGGTCTCCGTGACCGGCGTGCTGATCCTGCTCGGTTCGGTGACGGTCTCGCCGATGTTCATCGACGTCTTCGGTGTGCTTTATGACAAAGTGATGAATTTTATCGCGAAGCGGAAAGAGTTGAAGAAGAAACAGAAGGAAGCCCTCGACAAGGCCGCGTAGCGGTCGGCCGCAGCTAAAACTTGCGGTTGATTTCAAACGGCCCCCGGTGGTATAACAATACAGTATTTTATGTTTTTCTTTTAGGAGAACGCCATGGAAATTTTAAGAGAATTCCTCACCCAGTTCCTGATCGTCGTCTTCATGGGCGGCGTCATCGTGCTCGCGGTCTTCCTCGGGCACAAATGCAAGGATCTCATGGATAAGCGGAAAGAGAAAAAAGCAAAAGAGCAGGATGGTTCGGCATCATGAAAAAATACGGCGTAAATGAACTTCGGAGAATGTTTCTCCAGTACTTTGAGCGGAACGGGCATCTGTCGCTCAAGAGCTTTTCCCTGGTTCCCCACAACGACAACAGCTTACTCATCATCAACTCCGGCATGGCGCCGATGAAGCCCTGGTTCACGGGGCAGGAGATCCCGCCGAGACGCCGCGTCACGACCTGCCAGAAATGCATTCGTACGGGCGACATCGAGAACATCGGCAAGACCTCCCGTCACGGCACATTCTTCGAAATGCTCGGGAATTTCTCGTTCGGCGATTATTTCAAGACCGAGGCGATCCATTTTGCCTGGGAATTCCTGACGAAGGAAGTCGGTCTTGACGAAAACCGCCTCTATCCCTCGATCTACGTCGACGACGAGGAGGCGTTCCGCATCTGGCACGAAGAGATGGGGATCGCCAAGGACCGCATTTTCCGGTTCGGCAAGGAAGACAATTTCTGGGAGCACGGCACCGGCCCCTGCGGCCCCTGCTCCGAGATCTATTACGACCGCGGCGAGAAATACGGCTGCGGCAAGCCGGGCTGCACGGTCGGCTGCGACTGCGACCGTTACATGGAAGTCTGGAACGTCGTCTTTTCACAGTTCAACAGCGACGGAAAAGGGCATTACACCGATCTCGTCCAGAAGAACATCGATACCGGCATGGGCTTGGAGCGCCTCGCGGTCGCGGTGCAGGACGTCGAATCGCTGTTTGACGTCGACACGCTCGCGGCCCTGACCGCGCACGTCGGCGACATTACCGGCGTCAAATACAAGACGGACCCGGTGAAGGACGTTTCGATCCGGATCATCACGGACCACATTCGTTCCGTCACGTTTATGATTTCAGACGGCATCATGCCTTCCAACGTCGGCCGGGGCTATGTGCTTCGCAGACTCCTCCGCCGCGCGGCGCGCCACGGAAGGCTGCTCGGGACAGAAGGCACCTTCCTGGCCGGTCTTGCCGAAACCGTCATCGAGACTTCCAAAGACGGCTATCCGGAACTGGAGGAAAAGCGATCCATGATCCTTTCCGTGATCCGGGAGGAAGAGAATAAGTTCAATAAAACCATTGACTCCGGCTTAAGCATCCTGAATGAAGCGATCGAAGCCCTTGAACAGCAGGGGAAAAGGGTCCTTCCGGGCGATCAGG
>JAEEGL011524323.1_pt1 | contig 16004 bp, 7 predicted proteins | sample 9134231 | NCBI WGS metagenome assembly JAEEGL01 (sample SAMN16246548, study PRJNA631951) | gut metagenome | biome: gut microbiome; feature: rumen; material: fiber-attached | host: Bos | place: Iran: Karaj | collected 2018-10 | reverse complement strand
GTTTTTTCAGAGATTGTATTTTTGCGCCGTTTTTTATTTCGCAAAAGTATAAAAAATCTGAAAACGACTAAATGACATGGCAAGAGATTATAAGAATGGTTTGACCGCAAGCGAGGTCGAAGAAAGCCGACAAAAATATGGAAACAATGTGTTAACCCCGCCCGAAAAAGAATCGGTGTGGAAACAGTTTTTGGAAAAATTCGAGGATCCCATCATACGTATTTTGTTGATTGCTTTGCTGTTGTCAGTGGCAGTCTCTTTGTATCAGTTGTTTACAGGAGCAGAAGGGGTAGAGGTGCTGTTGGAGCCCTTGGGCATTTTTGTGGCTGTGATGCTTGCTACTTTAGTGGGCTTTATTTTTGAACAGAACGCGAATAAAAAGTTTGAGATATTGAACCAAACTGAAGACGAGTCTTTGGTGACGGTGTATCGCGATGGCTTTATTCAGCGCATTGAACGGAAAGATGTCGTGGTGGGCGATTCTGTTGTGATTGAGACTGGTGACGAGATTCCCGCTGATGGCACTTTGTTTGAAGCGGTTTCGTTGCGGGTGACCGAGGCGGATTTGACAGGTGAGCCGTCGGCGAGCAAGACAACGGATGAAGAGGATTTCAATCCTGATGCCACCTATCCCTCGAACTATGTTTGTCGCGGCAGCTCCGTGATGGAAGGTCATGGCGTGTTTGTTGTGGAAAAGGTGGGCGATGCAACCGAATGGGGCAGTGTCTATCGTGGCGCGCAAATCGACAATCATGTGAAAACCCCTTTGAATGAGCAACTTGACAAGTTGGGCGAAGGCATTACCATTGCGAGTTATGTTATTGCGGGTCTGATAGTTGTGTTGCGCATGGTGATGTATTTCATTTGGCGTGACGATGTGCCTTTCGATTGGATGGGCTTTGTCCGTTATGTCCTTAATACACTGATGATTGCCGTGACGCTGATTGTGGTGGCTGTGCCCGAAGGTTTGCCCATGAGCGTGACATTAAGCTTGGCCTTGAGCATGAAAAGGATGCTGGAAACCAACAACTTGGTTCGTAAGATGCACGCCTGCGAGACCATGGGTGCCGCTACAGTTATTTGTACTGACAAGACGGGTACGTTGACCAAAAACCGCATGAGTTTGGGCGACAGCCTTATCTTTGGTTTGAAAGACGGAAAAATTGATGATTCTTTAGCGAGTCATCTGATGGCGGAGGGCATTGCCATCAACTCGACTGCGTTTTTGGATTACAGCGACAAGAAAAAGGTGAAGGTCGTCGGCAATCCGACTGAAGGCGCGTTGTTGCTTTGGCTTTTCGACAATAATGTGGACTTTGTCCGTATTCGTGACAAGGCAAAGATTGTCAAGCAGTTGCCGTTCACGACTCGCTATAAGTATATGGCCACGGTGGTTGAGACCGATGAGCCGGACCGCAATATATTATATGTGAAAGGTGCTCCAGAATACATGTTGAAACGCAGTACGGAGGTGCTGTTGCCGGATGGCCGACATAGTATTGAAACGGTACGTGATGAGGTAAATCAGATGCTTCTGGAGTATCAAAGTCGGGCTATGCGCACCTTGGGCTTTGCCTACAAGGTCATCACTGACGCGGAAGTGGAGGATGTCTTCATTGAGAATAGAAAACTGCAGCCCGAAGATTTATGTTTCCTTGGCATTGTGGGTATCATCGACCCGATTCGCGACGATGTGTCCGATTCCATTCACAATTGCTTGGATGCGGGCATCGGCATCAAGATCGTGACTGGCGACACACCTGGCACTGCCATGGAAATCGGTCGTCAAGTGGGGTTGTGGACAGAGGAAGATGACCCTGAACGCCAGATGATTACAGGCAAGCAATTCAATTTGATGACTGACGACGAGCTTCGGGAGCGTGTCGATGATTTGAAGATCATGTCGAGGGCACGCCCTGCCGATAAGGAGCGTTTGGTGCGGCTGTTGCAGGAAAAGGGAGAAGTGGTAGCCGTAACAGGCGACGGTACCAACGATGCACCCGCTTTGAACAAGGCGCAAATTGGCCTCTCGATGGGCGACGGCACCTCGGTGGCCAAGGAAGCCAGCGACATCACCATCTTAGACAACTCGTTCAAGAGCATTGCCCGCGCGGTGATGTGGGGACGTTCGCTGTACCTTAATATTCAACGTTTTATCCTGTTCCAGATGACCATCAATGTAGCTGCGTGTATGATTGTGTTGTTGGGCGCTGTGATGGGCACGTCATCACCGCTGACGGTTACGCAGATGCTGTGGATCAACCTCATCATGGATACCTTTGCCGCGATGGCATTGGCTTCCTTGCCCCCTGACCAAAGTGTTTTGAAAGACAAACCCCGCGCTCGTGATGCTTTCATTATTACGAAGGACATGGCCCGACGCATTTTCGGAGTGGGCTTGCTGTTCGTTGCGGTTTTGTTTGGTTTCATCCAATACTTCATGCACTATGGTGTCGATTCAATGGCCGAGTTCTCGCTCCTCGATTATTTCTCCAGCTACTTCAATTTCCATCATGTGGGTGGCAATTTCACGCCGAAGGAGCTGTCCTTGCTCTTCACCATCTTCGTGTTCATGCAGTTCTGGAATATCTTCAATGCAAAAGCCTATCACACCATGGATTCAGCGTTTAAGGGCTTGTTTGACAAGGACATTATGCGTGGTTTTGGTGTCACCATTTTAATAATAGCTCTCGGCCAAGTGCTCATCATTACCTTTGGCGGCGAGATGTTTAGTGTGGTGCCTTTGCCGTTGAGTGACTGGGTGCGCATCATCATTGGTACTTCGCTGATTTTGTGGCTTGGCGAGATTGAACGATGGGTACATAGGGTGAAAGCCAAAAGATAATTTGTCCCATCGGACAAAATAGAGCTCTGGCAAACCCCTTCCGCCAATGAAATAACAAGAAACAATAGCGTTAGCTTAAAAGTGGGTTTAATGAAATGCTTGCTCGAAAGTTTCGACATTTACAATTTGGCAACCTTCAATGGCATTTAGAACCAACAAATCATAGTCGCCAGTTACTAAATAATCGGCCTTGGCCGCGATGGCTAGCGCAAGCAAATAGTTGTCCGAGGCATCTCTGCAAAGTTGAACGGTTTGGTGAGGATTAATGGATTCGCCAATCAGTCGAAGGAATTCCATAAGGGAATCGACCTCTTTGGGCGGAAAGTACCTGGCGAATTTTGGGCGAGATGTAACGTCTTGGATTTCGTCTAATAATTCATCACAAATAATCAATTGAATATGTTCGTCGCTCAATAAGTCAGTAAGCCGTTGAAGTCGTTGACCGATGAGGAAACTTATCCAACAATTGGTATCAACAATTACACGTTTTTTAGTTTTTTTTTGGCATAGCGTTCGTGTCTGACGGCTTTCACTTCTGTCAAGATGTCTTCTTCCGTGATTTCTTCTGTGCGGAAAACATCAAGGAAATAATTCAATTCAGCACGGATGCTTTGGCTCGTTAAGGCTTTGCCGAGTTTCAACTGCGAGCGTACAGGCATTTGCTGGAGAAGCAGCAAAAGTTGGTTGTAACTGATGTCGATGGTTGCATTCATGGTGTAATCCTTATTTTGACCGCAAAATTACAAAATTTTGCCAATTTTGCCACACCGTTTTGTTTTTTCCTTACATTTGTCCCCGACAAAACGAACAAATGTTTAACCAACCCCATCCGCCAATGAAATAACAAATACCCGAATCAGGCATATTAAAACAATCCCACTACAATTGACCACATATAACTCCCGATATATTGAACAAAAACTAGTCGAAATCAAAGACAGGAAAAGCAAGAACGCTTTTCTTGAATCTATTATGAATGACCCGGCAGCCACCGTTATTTTCAAGACAAACGGCTACAAAACGGTGTTGTTCCCCGAAAACAAAGGTCCAAAAACGAACACTTGGGAACAGACAAAGCACATGGCATTTGAGCTCAATAAAGCTGACTATGATGTATATGATGTAGCTTTCATTCCAGAAATTGACGATGAGACCTGTGCCGACAGCCTGATTATGACAGGGAAAATCTATAGGCTGGCTGACATTAAATACTGCGTCACTACAAATTCCAACACTTTGGCCAAAGAACTTGAACACGGCTTCAAGCAGGCAGGAACTACCGTTCTCCAACTTGAACACATGGACGCGGGCTTGTTCAAAGAAGCCATTGATTACTTGTTGCGCAATGAGATTCCTCACGGAAATATCATTTTGATGAACAAGTATGGAAAAACAGTTGAGCTGTTGAAAAAAGATCTCAAAACTGGGGTTTACAAGAAAGCGATTAAAGGATTGTTATGAAAAGAAAAGAGAGGCAATTGCCTCTCTGATTCTTGAGCCTTCGGACTGAAACCGCTATTCGGCTCCGGTGGTTGCTTAAACCGTTGCAAAAGTACGGTTATTTTTCTCATCCCGCAAGTATTTTGATGAAAAAAACTCTTTTTCTCTTTGTACAAACCATTTTTCATTATCTTTGCCCCCAACAATAACCACCAATGTCTAACCAACCCCATCCGCCAATGAAATAACAAATACCCAAATCAGGCATATTAAAACAATAGCGTTAGCTTAAAAGCTTGTTCTTAGAAACTACCACTTTCTATCATTGTCACAAGCGAGTAAAGTCAATGCTCACGTGTGTTTCCACGTGGGCTTTACTCATTAAAGTTGTGACATTGGGCTGTGGTAGGCCTCTAAGAACGACTTCAAGAAGAATAGAGTAAGTCCACGTTTTTTTATTGCCTGCTCAGGAAAAGAATAAAAAGTAGAAAACACAAAAAACTAAATCTTTAACATTATGAATGTAAGAATTTTTCATCGGAAAAGGGCGTTATGTACCGTCCTGCTCATCCTGCTGCTGAATGCAGTGGGATTGACGAAACTTCATGCCCAAAATGGTGTACTGAATGGCGTATTCTCTGTGGATGAGGATACGCAAGTTTATTTCTCACAAGGAAATTTGCAATATCAGGCATCAACCAACACTTGGCGGTTTGCAGAACACCAATGGGATTTTGTTGGAGGTACTGATTTTGAGGCGAACTTTGGAAATGTTACAGGCAGCAGCAACAACGATATAGGTCCAGAATATTCAGGATGGATAGACCTTTTTGGTTGGGGTACAAGTGGTTATGAACATGGTGCTGTTTGTTACCAGCCTTGGAGTACCTGTTTAAACAACAGCGATTATTTTGCCTATGGCTCACCAACCTATAATCTTAACGATTCAACAGGGCAAGCCGATTGGGGATACAATGCCATCAGTAACGGAGGGGATTCTACCGTACATTGGAGAACGCTTAGCCAAGCCGAATGGCATTATTTGCTGTTTGAGCGAACTACTGTTTCGGATACGCGATATGTTTTGGCGACAGTTAATGGAGTCGATGGCTTGATATTATTACCAGATACATGGGATAATTCCATATATTCACTTTATGGAGGTATAAGTATCAATAGTACTATCTGGACAAACTCATTGGAGCCTAATGGAGCCGTTTTTCTGCCAGCCGCAGGCGAACGCTATCCTGAAGATTGGGGTGATGATTATTATTGGTGGAGATATGTTAATTGGGGTTCAGGACAATATTGGGCTGCCTCACATTTTAATGATAATAATGCGTATTATACATTACTTGATTTTTGGGATTATGAAGTAAGAGACAATACAATTGCAGGTCGTCTATGCGGACTCTCGGTACGTCTTGTTCAAACCATAATACCGACTTCATATAGTATATCCACTTTTGCCAGTCCCATTGAGGGGGGCGTTGTGACTGGTTCAGGCGAATATGTGCCAAATGGAACTTGCACGGTGACGGCCATCCCTTACGAAGGTTACAGCTTTGTCAGTTGGGTGGAAAAAGGAGAGGTCGTTTCGACAGATGCAGCCTATACTTTTGAGGTTACAAAAAACAGAAATCTAACGGCTCATTTCTCAAATGGTGAAACAGGATTATTAAATGGTGTATTCTCTATAAGTAATACAGCGCAAGTGTCTTTCTCCAAAGGTAATTTACAATACATTGGAAGTGAAACAATGCCTTATTGGAAATTTGCAGATAATCAGTGGGGTTATTTTGGCACGACTACGGAACAGAATAGTAACGGAAAAAATGTTGACAGAGATTTATTTGGATGGGGTACAAGCGGTTACAATCATGGGGCAGTGTGTTATCAGCCGTGGAGTACAGAACAAAACAGTTCCAATTATTATGCCTATGGCAACTGGCAAAACAATCTTTATGACCAAACAGGCAAAGCCGATTGGGGATATAATGCCATCATTAATGGAGGCAACCAAGTGAACTCGGGATGGCGAATGTTGACTTCAGACGAGTGGAATTATCTTTTCAGTACACGAAATACCATATCTGGTATTCGTTGGGCAAGTGGCAGGGTAAATGGAGTAAATGGTGTCATTTTATTACCTGACAATTGGACAACATCAATTTACGGACTGAACAATGTCAATGGAGGCAACTATAACGACAATATCATTACAGCAGAGGAATGGACAAATACTCTTGAGGCCAATGGAGCGGTATTCCTTCCCGCCTCAGGTCATCGCATAGGGACTTCTGTAAGTTATGTGAACAACTACGGTGTTTATTGGTCATCTACTTACGGTAGTAGTTCTTATGCTCGTAACATTTGGTTCTATTCGAGCTACATGAATCTACAGGATAACTATCAACGTTACTACGGTCGTTCTGTGCGTTTGGTGCAAACCATACAAGCGACATCATACATTATTTCAGCTTCTTCCAATCCTGAAATTGGTGGAAGCGTGACAGGTATAGGTAGCTATGGTATAGGTGAAACTTGCACTTTGACGGCAACACCCAGTTATGGCTATGCTTTTGCAAATTGGACTAAAGATGGTATTGAGGTCTCTACAGACTCTATTTATAGTTTCATTGTTACGGAAAATGCCGATTATGTGGCCAATTTTACGCAATTATTATTTGAAATTTCCGCTTCAGCCAGTCCAAACATTGGTGGAACCACAACTGGAAGTGGCAATTATTGGGTAAATGATACCTGTACTTTAGTGGCCATTCCTAATGCAGATTACGTTTTTGTCAATTGGAGAGACGGTAGCGTAATCGTTTCCACCGATTCCATTTATACTTTCCAAGTGACAGGAAACAGACATTTAACTGCCTGCTTTACCAATCCAAGCATAGAAGGCATTTTGGATGGTGTGTTTTCAATCAATGATAGCACGCAAGTGTTTTTCTCCAAAGGCAATTTGCAATATCAAGCCTCAACCAACACTTGGCGTTTTGCCGAAGACCAAATGAATTATGTGGGAACGGCAAACTCAAACATTTCTCCTACTTATTCTGGGTGGATAGATTTGTTTGGTTGGGCCACCAGTGGTTTCGACCATGGTGCGGTGTGCTATCAGCCTTGGTCAACTGACCAATATCCATACGGCGACAGATACAATGCATACGGAGATTGTATGTATAACCTTTCTGACCAAAGCGGTCAAGCCGACTGGGGTTATAATGCCATTTCTAATGGAGGTAACCAAACAGGCAAATGGCGTACACTTTCCTTTGATGAATGGTATTATTTGTTGTATACAAGAAATACACCATCAGGCATACGCTATGCAGGTGCCAACATTGATGGAGCTTATGGTTATATCATCTTGCCTGATGATTGGGATGCTTCAACATACGCTTTTGCTACTAGTATTTGGATTCAAGATGAGTATTCCATTTACAATGCCAATACGATGACCCTTTCGGATTGGAAGAACATCATAGAGCCTACAGGAGCGGTATTTCTGCCAGCAGCGGGTTATCGTTCGGGGACAAGTGTCAGTTCTTATAGCATGGGAATAGAAGGATCTTATTGGACTTCAACATCCTTTATACAAGATGGTTCTTGTGATTATGATGCACATTATGTAAACATAAGTGGCTGGGAAGGCCCTTTGAGCTGGTATCCTGATATGGTTTACGCAAGTGCCACTTATGCAGGTCATTCTGTACGATTAGTCCAACCTATTCAATCAAGTTCGTATCATGTGCAGGTCACAGACACAACGGCTACTGCTTGTGATGAATTTATTTGGCATGGTCAATCTTATTCGTCAAGCGGAGTTTACTATGACACTTTGAGTGGTTATTTGGGTATTGATAGTTTGATAGCCCTGCATCTGACAATCAATCCTTCTTATCATAATACCATATACATAACTGAATGTGATAGTTATTATTGGGAAGATTCTCTTTATACCGAGAGTGGACAGTACATGAGGGAATACCAAACCATTCACGAATGTGATAGTGTATTAACCCTTAACTTGACCATCAATCCAACAAGACCATTGGGCAACTTCACTTATTTGACTCCTGCAAATGACTACATCTGTCGCTATGCTGATATTGATTTTGCATGGGATACAGTTACCAACACCAACAGTTATGATTTTTATTTCTGGCAAGGTGAAGGCGAAAGACCCGAAATGCCATTGGTAGCTAATTTGATTTCGCCAACCTATCATATTGATGGCTTGATACATGGCGAAAATTACCATTGGTGTGTGTTGGCAAAGAATGAATGTGGGGAGCAAGAAAGCCCAATTCGTTCGTTTACCTGTCTGTTGATTCCAACATTGACGGTACTTCCTGTCGAGACACTAGATTTCGGTGAAATCGAATTAGGACAATCCCGAACCAAAACTATTGCAGTTTCCGCGACGGCTCTGCCTGAAAACATCAGCTATTCTTTCCTCGACAATGCTTTTGGACAAGATTCGGAGTTCTTCAATATCACGCCTTCGACAAATTGGAATTCTGCAAACGGCGGTTCCCTGCAAGTGACCTTTACACCTGATGCTACGCATTTGTATTACAATACCGCATTAAGGATTGTTTCAGGCACTTTGGCCGATACAATTTATCTTACTGGTAGTCTCGCCAACAGATTTGTCTTCTCTACAAATGTGGAAGAATCGGTTTACACCGCCAACGATGAGATTACAATTACTGGCCATGTGGAAGACATATTAGGCAATGCGGTTTCCAATTTGGATGTGGATGTCTATCTTATTGTCATGGGCAGCAGAATTACCTTGCCAACTGTTTCTGATGCCAATGGCGATTACAGTGTTGTTTATTCGCCGCGCTATTCCGAAGCAGGTTATTATAAAGTTGGTTCGTGTGAAAAGGGTAAGTATGCAAATGCAGAACACGATGCTTTCGACATACCAGGCATGGGGCGCGTTTCAGGCGATTTCATCGTTTGGCAAGTACCGCAAAACAATACTTTAACAGGCTCAATTAGCATCAGGAATCGCAGCAGTATTCCGTTGGGCAACATCCAAGTCACTCCGATTTCTTTACCTTATGGTTGCACGGTGGATTTCATAGGAACTAGTTTGGGCTCGCTTGAAACGGGAGAGTTACAATACTCTGTTTCAGGAACAGAATTGTCAACAGGTTCAAGCTACGAGGAAGCAACTTTCCTTATTTCCAGCGATGCAGGAATCACCATGAACTTGACTTGCTATTATTATTGCTATCGTGGACGCGGCGAGTTGGATGTGTATCCCTATTCAATTGCTACGACAATGACAAGAAACCGCCAAAAGATGCTATCGTTCCAAATTACCAATAATGGAGAAGGAGAAACAGGTCCGATTACCATTGGTTTGCCTAATGTGGAATGGATGTCGGTGATGGGCGGCAACACGTTGGAGTCGGTTCCTGTTGGCGATTCATGTGCATTTACCATTAGTCTGACTCCCGATAATAACGTAAGCCTTAACCAATATTCGGGAACCATTGCCGTAAATTGCGCTAATGGCAACGGCTTCGCCATCCCTTACCAATTGGAGGCCACATCTGATTCAACGGGTACTTTGGTTGTTGATGTGACGGATGACTATACTTACAATACAAATGACGGTAATGGGCCGCATTTGGCTGGTGCTAATGTCAATATTACAGGTTTCTATTCATTAGAGACTATTGCACAAGGCGTAACAGGAGAAGATGGTCATTTTGTTGTTGAAGATATTCCTGAAGGTTATTACTATTTGACTGTGCAGGCCAGAAATCATAAGGAATACAATAGACATATCATCTACATTGAAGGCGGAAAAATGCATTGGAAAGATGTCTATCTCCAATTCCAAGCCATTTCCTATTCATGGAATGTGGTGCCAACTGAAATTCAGGATGAATATGAGTTTGAGTTGGTTTGCAATTTTAAAACAAATGTTCCTGTGCCAGTGGTGATATTGGAGTGCCCACAGGTGTTAGATACATTGGCTTACGGAGATTCCTTGCAATTTGATATAACTCTTTCCAACTATGGATTAATAGATGCTTACGAAGCACAAATAAATGTACCGACTGAATTTGAAGAATACGATTTTTATCCTTTGTATGACATTATTGATACGTTACATGCTAAATCTTCTGTAGTTGTTCCTTGCACAATGAAGAGGATTCAAAGTAATCGTGCTAGTGGTGGAAATCCGTGTACGCCAGGATACATGGATGCTGTTGTATGGTATCATTGCAATCAAAATAGGGAATGGGTTCGTCATGAATTGCCTATTTGGATAGGGCCAGAATGTTCTCCGCGCCATCGAGAGCCATGGAGACCTCGTCCGAATGATGATGATCCACCGTATCCTGAACCTATAATATTTTACGATTCGATTTACCCAGGTCCTTATCCGCCAGTGATTGATACTCCAAGAATTGTATTTCCACCTATTCGTCCTCCAAGAGAAGTTGATCCTTATCATGATCACGATGAAGTTGTTACGACATCTGATGAAGACTGTACTCCATGTTGGAAAGTGGCTGCTTCTACAGCATTGCATATAGCGGCATATAAGTTTAAGCCTCTAGGTGTTGCCGTACCTTTTGTTGATTGCATTATTTATGACTATTCTGCATCAGATGTGCAAAATATAAATAGATTGAAGACTTTGTTGAAAAACTTTGTGAACAATCCAACCAGTGCTCAGAATTTACATGATTTTGTTGAAAGCAATTTTGATATGAATACAGAGTTGTTGCAATGCATGAGGAATGTGGTACATGAAGTTGTTTCGAATGCTTTTGATTTAACTAACCCAGAAGAGGAGGGACAACTGTCAAAAACACTTACCCTTACAAGTGAAGTACTAAACTTTGTTGATAGATTGAGACAATGTGTGTTTATTCAAGATGATACTCGTGAAGAACAAGAATTAAGTGTATATATAGAACAACTTGAACAAACTGCTAATTACAGTCAGACTTTCTTGAATGAGTTAACCAATCTGTTCCAAGAAGAAGAATGGGAACATGAAGACAATCTAATGGAATTCTATTCTAATTTTTCATCAATTGTAGATACTACCACTCGAATGGTTTCACCACAAGCAACCCAACAATTGATTGCAACCAGTGAGATGTCCTATGTAAGTGATTCTATCATCCAACGTTTTGTTGACAGATGGAATCGAAGTGTTCAATATTGGAATGATGGCATTTTTACATACACAGATTTGCCAGAAGGGTATGATAGTAATTTTATTCCTCTAGATACCTTAATGTTCTCACCTGCAATAGAAGCACTTGAAACTGCTGAAGCGTATGGCTATGATGGCATACAAGATATGTTTGCGTCATCCATTACCTCTATTGTTAATGTGGCACGAGAACACACCAACGATGTTTGCTCCAAGGTCAGCATCAGTTTCAAACAAACCATGACTATGACCCGCGAGGCATTTGACGGCACTTTGAAGATTTACAACGGACACACGACCGATGCCATGGAAAATATTGATGTGGATATTGTCATCAAGGATGCCGATGGTGTGAACAAAACGGATTTGTTCCAAATCAATGTTGTTTCTTTAGACCAAATCAGTGGAATTGACGGTTCTGGTATACTTGATGCACAAAATGAAGGTATTGTGCAATTCCAGATGATTCCGACTATTGGGGCTGCACCCGATTCGGCCGTGATTTATTCATTCGGTGGCTCGTTTACTTTCTTGGATCCTTTCTCTGGCGAAACGATGACCTATCAATTGTATCCAGTGGAATTAACGGTGAATCCAAGCCCGAACTTATATGTGGATTATTTCGTGCAACGCAACATCATTAGCGATGACCCATTAACGGATACCATTGAGACAGCAGAACCCGCTGAAATTGCTATGATGATTCGCAATGTTGGTGCAGGCGATGCTAACAACGTGTATCTTGAAAGTTCACAACCTACCATTGTTGAAAACGAGAACGGTCTCTCTATCATCTTCCCAGATATGGTTGGGGCTGCAATGAATGGAGAACAGCGTCCATTAGGATTGACGAATATTCCGTTTGGTACAATCCAAAGCCATACCGCAGGAATCGCTGAATGGTATTTCACTAGTTCGCTGATGGGTCGTATTATTCATTCAACACCCCATGTCATTCATAACAATAGTTATGGAAATCCGAATTTGAGTTTGGTTACAGAACTCAACTCGCACGAACTAATTAAGGCGATAAGGGCATACGGCTCTTTGGACGACGGTATCAATGACTTCTTCGTCAATGAAACCATTGATTTCAACCATACACCAGACAAGATTTATTTCTCGCACGGTGGAACGGCTAATGTGAAGAAAGTATTGGTTGCCAATACGGAAGGAGTTGTGTCTAATGAAAACAGCACAATTTTGTTGAATATCAATCCAATAGCCGTAGGTTGGAACTATGCTTGCGTCAATGATCCAGGACAAGGTGTGTACGAAATCATTAGTTGCACAAGAAGTGATGGTCAGGAAATTCCGCTTAACAATGTATGGGTTACCCATGTGACCATGTTTGACGATGATGCTCCTGTTCATGAGAACAAACTGCATATCGTTGATACGGTAGCAACCGCACAAACGACAACATATACAATAATTTATGCCAATGAACCCTCCAACCTCCGCATCTTCCATGGCAACGAAGATGATTATTGGTCGAATGCCGCGAACTGGGAAGGCTACATCCTGCCGCAAGCCGACGACGAAGTCCTTATTGACGGCATCTGTCAGCTCGACCAGGATGCCGAAGTGTTCTCGCTGACCGTTGCAGAAAATCAATCCCTGACCATCCCCGAAGACAGGATACTTACCGTTTCCGGCATGTTGACCAGCGCATCGGTTTCGAGGCTCATCATTGAGGAAGGCGGACAGTTGTTCCATGGCAATACCGGCGTGCAAGCCACAGTTCAAAAGACCATCATGCCTTACACTGAAGGCGAGAATGATGGCTGGTATTTCATCGCATCGCCGCTTTCGGGTAGCACATCGGTGACCTCTGTGACCAACATGCTTGACAACGAATACGACCTGTACTATTACGACGAGCCGACAGCATATTGGATGAACCAGGAATATGCTCCCAACGGCTTCTCTGAATTGGTCAACGGAAAGGGCTATCTCTATGCCAACAGCGACGAGGTTTTGCTGGGCTTTGCCGGAGAACTTCAAAGCGGTTCGTCCACGGTAACGGTATTTCTCAATTATACGGAAGGCGGTGATTTGCAAGGCTTCAACCTTGTGGGCAATCCGTTTGTGTATAACCTCACCTCGTATGCTTCCGTGAATGTGGCTAACGGCTGCTATCAGTTGAACGAGGCCAAAGATGACCTCATTGTGAATGAGATTTCTGAAGAGAACCCACTGAAACCCGCCGAAGGTTTCTTTGTGAAAGCCACGGACGAAGGGGCTTCCATTACCTTCAATCCAGGTCGCGGCGAGACGGCCAACAGAAGCGGTTCAATTCGCGTGGAACTTTCTGACCATGGCAAACTCATTGACCGCCTCATTGTGAAGATGGAGGGTGAGCCTTTGGAGAAAATGTCACTCAAAGAGCAACGTACCAAGGTGTTCGCTACACAAAACCATCAGGAAATCGCCATCGTGCCTTGTGAGGGCGACGAGCAACCTGTCAGTTTCAAGGCCGCGAAGGACGGCACTTACACCATCAATGTGAACACCAATGGCTTGGAGTTCAATTATCTGCACCTTATTGACAACCTCACTGGAGTGGATGTGGATCTGCTGGTCCCTGAGCCTGTCGAAGGGCCAGCTTCCTACACCTTCGAGGCCAAGACAACCGATTACGCTTCGCGGTTCCGTCTGGTGTTTTCCGTTTGCGGGAATGCAGACGGCGACGATGCACCTTTTGCCTTTATCAACAATGGGGACATTATCATTATTGGTGCTGAGGCTGGTGCTGTGTTGCAGATTGTGGATGTGTTGGGACATGTCGTTCGTTCTGGAGACGCGATGAATCGCGTCTCTACAGGCGGGATGACCAAAGGTGTGTATGTGCTGCGTTTGATTAATGGTGATGATGTGAGGACGCAAAAGATTATAATCGATTGATTTTGATTTGTAGGGCTGTCACAGCGTGGCAGCCGCAAAGAAGAAAGGCCATCTTACGAAAGGTGGCCTTTTTTGAAGTTAGTAAAATAATTCGCTGAAACATTATAAATTATGAAAATTATTTCTACCTTTGCCGCTCCAAATCAATAAGGAATTGAAAATGAATAAACGTTTGATTATTATTGCTTTATGCGGGTTGATGGGGCTTGTTATCGCTTCATGCTCCCGCCCTTCCATCGTTGGAACTTGGGTTGAACCGGCTGTTGAGGGCAGTCTCCTCGGTGATGTGGGCTTCACTCTGCTTGAAAATGGCGAAGTGGTGTCCATCAATACTGGCTTCAGAGAGTATAAGACATGGGAAAAAGTAGGTGACAAGCTGATTCTCAACGGCGTGACCAACGGAACCGTCCAAAGCAGTTTCGCCGACACCAACACCATCATCTCCCTTGACGAGAACCAATTGGTGATTGGTCAGGACGGCTATTCAGTGACTTACCAAAGAAGGTAATCGTTCAATCAAAATCTTGAATTTTAAATATTGAATATTAAATATTAAATCTTAAATTACGAATAATGAAGAAATTAGCTGTAATCGCTTTCGGAGGCAACGCCCTTTTGAGAAGCGGACAGAAAGGTACATGCCAGGAACAGATGCAGAATGTGGCCGACACTTGCCAGTCGCTGCTGCCTTTCTTGAAACAGGGTTATAACTTGGTGATTGGTCACGGCAACGGCCCACAGGTGGGCAATGTGTTGCTCCAGAATGCTGCAGGTGAAAGAGACGGCATTCCTGCCATGCCGATGGATGTCTGTGGTGCCGAGACCCAGGGCCAAATCGGATACATGATTGAGATGGGTCTTGAGAAGGTGATGGTGAAGGAAAACATCGACCGCAATGTGGTTACTTTCGTGACGCAGGTACTCGTCGACAAGGACGACCCGATGTTCAAGAACCCCACCAAGCCGGTAGGACCTTACTACACCAAGGAGCAAGCCGAGGCGTTGGCTGCTCAAACAGGTGCCATTTACAAGGAAGACCCCAAAGGCAAGGGTTGGCGCAAAGTGGTTGCATCGCCTAAACCTATGGATGTTCAGAATGTCCGTTTAGTGAAGCGTTTGGCAGAAGAGGGCAATATCGTCATCACGGTTGGTGGCGGTGGTATCCCTGTCATCAAGAAGGATGGTGTGCATGTGGGCGTTGAGGCTGTTATCGACAAGGACCTGGCTTCTGCTATGACTGCTATCAAGATTGGTGCGGATGAGTTCTACATTCTCACCGATGTGCCGAAGGTCTATATCAATTTCCGCAAGGAAAACGAAAAGGCGTTGGATACTATCACTGTGGCTGAGGCCAAGCAGTATTTGGAGGCCGGTCATTTCACCGAGGGTAGCATGGCACCCAAAATCCGTGCCGCTATCTTGTTCGTGGAAGCCACTGGTCACGAGGCTATTATCACCGAAGCCACTAAGTTGGGTGACCCGACTTGTGGAACAAGAATTATAGCATAAAGAGTAATTGTTTTTTTCATTTGTGCTGCGGGGCTTAGGCTCCGCAGTTTTTTTGTTTGGTGTAGGCCACGCTCCAGGCATAGCGTTTCT
>JAEEGL013533125.1_pt1 | contig 16005 bp, 17 predicted proteins | sample 9134231 | NCBI WGS metagenome assembly JAEEGL01 (sample SAMN16246548, study PRJNA631951) | gut metagenome | biome: gut microbiome; feature: rumen; material: fiber-attached | host: Bos | place: Iran: Karaj | collected 2018-10 | reverse complement strand
TGGTCAAGTAAAACAAGAGCGGGTATTTGAAATGCAGCGTGAAGCGTCCCTTCTGATTAATCCTCGAAAGCCAGAGGGAGAATACACAAAATATTCTTTCCCGTCAAAGACGATGGAGTATATGGCATCTGGTACGCCAACTCTGATGTATCGTCTGCCAGGAATGCCCGAGGAATATGAGCCGTATGTTGCCCTATTTAAGGATTCTTCGGACGAGGAAATGACAAGAGTGATGGAGGAATGGCTCAATAAGCCTAAGGAAGAACTGGATGCCTTTGGAGTAAAAGCCCGTGAATTTATTATGAACAATAAAACGGCTGACAAGCAGATAGGCCGTTTTATGAATTTTATCAGGAATACCTATGACGAGTAAGAAACGCATCCTTTTTTATTCCAGCGTTAGGGACAAGGAACTATTTTATATTCAACGATTCTATCAGGTAGATATATCTATCTTGGAAGAGTCGGGGTATGAGGTGATATTGTCCAATCAAATGAACGATGCATGGAAGTTCTGGAAGTATGATTTTGTGTTTGCATATTTTTATCGATATTCATTCTTTCCAGCACTTATTGCGAAATTGTTCGGAAAGAATACGTATTTCACAGGAGGGATAGATGCACTTGATAAGAATCTTTCTTCGCCTAGAGATTATAAGATTCAGAAGTGGTTATTTAGGCTCTGTTATTGGCTGTCGAATAGTTGTATCATCGTATCCAAAACCGATGATGAAAATGTAAGGGAGATATGCAATGACAAGAAACTGTCGTATTCGGAACATACAATAGACACGAAGCCTTTTCTGTGTGTAGCTGATAATAAAGATAATATTTTTGTAACGATAGGATGGCAGGCAACAGTTGGTAATGTGTCTCGCAAGGGTATGGATACTGCTATCAGATTATTTGCAAAACTCCATGAGCTGCCAGAATACACGAATTCTCTCCTTTATGTAATTGGAAAGACTGGCGAAGGTACGAAATATCTTGAGGAGATTGTAGAAGAGCAGGGAATAGCAGATGTTGTTAAGTTTACAGGTAGCATAGAAGAGCAAGAAAAAATAGAATATCTTAAAAAGGCTAAACATTACTTCCAATTGTCAAAATACGAGGGCTTTGGTGTTGCTGCTCTTGAGGCACTTTGCGCTAAATGTATCGTCATTCATTCTGGAAGGGGCGGGTTGAGTAACCCTATCTATGAGAATGGAATTCGCATAGATGTCGATAAGCCCATTGAGGAAATGTTTGAAGAACTTAAGTCGAAACTGGCATCCTTTGAAGCAGAGAAGCTTGAAAAAGGTTGTCTAGAAGTATGCAATAGATATGATAACGAGAGAAGGAAAGAGGATTTTAGAAGGATAATTGCAGAATAAAAATATGTACAAACATTTTTTTAAACGATTTTTTGACTTTTGGATATCACTGATAGTTTTGATTATTATCAGTCCGATTCTGTTGGTCGTAACCATCTGGCTCCATTTTGCGAACAAAGGTGCGGGGGCGTTCTTTTTCCAAGATAGACCAGGAAAGGATGCCAAGATTTTTAAGGTCATTAAGTTTAAGACAATGACAGACGAACGCGATAATGAAGGTAACCTGTTGCCAGATGATATGCGCTTGACTAAGGTTGGTAAATTTGTTCGCTCCACATCTATAGATGAACTACCCCAACTAATAAATGTGTTGAAAGGAGACATGGCCCTAATAGGTCCCAGACCGTTATTAGTCCAGTACTTGCCGTTGTATTCTCCAGAACAGGCTCGTCGTCATGAAGTAAGGCCAGGAATTTCAGGTTGGGCACAATGTCATGGTCGTAATGCTATAAGTTGGACAGAGAAGTTTAAGTTGGATGTGTGGTATGTTGACCACGTGTCACTATTGACGGACATGAAGATTATATGGATTACCCTTATGAAGGTTATTAAACGGGCCGACATAAACCAAGAGGGCCAAGCAACTATGGAAGGTTTTAATGGTAAAAATTAAAAAGTAGTATGAAGGATATTGCAATATACGGAGCTGGTGGATTTGGAAGAGAAGTCGCATGCTTAATACAACGTATTAATGATGCTGATGCTGATTGGAATTTGATAGGTTTCTTTGACGACACAAAACCTATAGGCACTGTGGTTTCTCATTATGGTAGTGTCTTAGGAGGCATTGATCAATTGAATGCTTGGGATAGAAATATTTCTATAGTAATTGCAGTGGGAGACCCTAAGTCGGTACTGTTGATAAAAAACAGAATTATCAATAATAATGTGGAATTTCCAAATGTCGTGGACCCTTCGTTTCGAATAGTTGATAAAGAATCATTTACGATAGGTGTTGGAAATGTAATACAAGCAGGATGTTCAGCGTCTTGTGATGTTAGTATTGGTGATTTCAATGTCCTGAATGGCGATGTTGCTATAGGCCATAATGTCACAATAGGTGATTTTAATGTCATTATGCCTGCAGTCAGAATTTCTGGGAATGTGAATATTGCTCAAAGAAATCTCATTGGTGTGGGTAGTATTATCTTACAGAAAATTTATATTGAAGAAGATGTGGTATTAGGGTCTGGTGCTGTTTTACTAACAAAACCTAAAAATGGTAATACGTATTTAGGGAATCCAGCAAAGTTGTTTAAATTTTGAAAATAGATAATAGTTAAACATTTAAATGTAAAAGTTATGGAATTAAAAGAGTTTATCGAGAATTTTGCAGAGCAGTTTGATGATACCGATCCTTCTGAGATCAAGGCAGATACCGTGTTCAAAGAATTGGACGAGTGGTCATCGCTGATTGCATTGAGTGTTATTGCTATGGTGGATGAGGAATATGAAATCACCATCAAAGGTGATGAGATTAGAAACTCTAACACGGTAGAGGATTTGTTTAATGCTGTAAAAGCAAAAGCTTAAGCTCATGTATAATCCGTATTCGCTTGAAGGTAAGACCATCCTGGTAACAGGTGCATCGTCCGGAATCGGGCGTACAACTGCCATTGAATGCTCTAAGATGGGAGCAAAGGTTGTTATTTCAGCTCGTAATGAGGAAAGACTGAAAGAGACGTTGTTCTTATTAGAGGGAGAAGGCCATCAAATAGTATGCTTTGATTTGTCTGAAACAGACAAACTTGACGAGTTTGTTGCACAGTTACCTGCATTACAAGGATTTGTAAGTAATGCTGGTACGAACAAGATGGCTCCGGTCACTTTCATTAAAGAAGATGATTTAAATGACGTATTCAAAGTAAACGCCTTATCACCAATTCTTCTTCTAAGACTACTCCTCAAAAAGAAGAAACTAGAGAAGGCGTCTTCTGTCGTATTTACCAGTTCCTTGTCAGGAATTGGTACTGTTGGCACCGGTAATGGATCATATGCAGCCAGCAAAGGAGCTTTGAGTATGTTCATGAAGGTGGCCGCTCTTGAATTGTCTGCAAAACAAATCCGAGTGAATGCTGTTTGTCCCGGTATGGTACAAACCCAGATGATTCAGGAAGGAGAAGTTGCGGAACAATTGGAAAAAGGGCTGACTGACTACCCCCTCGGGCGATATGGTGAACCAAAAGACATTGCATTTGCGATTATTTACCTCCTGTCTGATGCATCAAGCTGGGTTACTGGTACCAATATGATTATTGATGGAGGATTAACTATCAAATAATACCACATTATTATGGCACAGATAAAAATAAACAATGTAAGAATAAAAGGATTAGCTGCTTGTGCTCCTTCGAAAGTAGAGGAGAATAGCGAATATCCTTACTTTGACGAAAACGAGTTCGAAAACATTATCCCCAGCATAGGCGTAGAACGTCGACATGTTGCTAAAGAGGGCCAGACCTGTGCTGATTTTGCACAACGTGCTGCAGAAAAGCTGCTTGAAGAACTGGGATGGGAGAGAGAGACTATTGATCTCCTTATTTTTGGTTCACCTTCCAAGGATTATATTCAGCCTGATACCGCTTGTGTACTCCAGGGAAAACTGGATTTGCCTGAATCCTGCATGTCGTTTGATATGACATTGGGGTGCACTGGTTGGACTTACGCCATGACCAACGCCTGCTCACTGCTACAGTCGGGTTGCATCAAACGTGCACTGGTACTCAATGGTATTCAAGGGTCTGCTGAGGCTTGCTACTATGACAAGACCGGCTATCCTCTCTTCAGTGATGTGGCTACAGCTACAGCCTTGGAGTATGACCCAACAGCAGCACCAATCTACTGTGACCTGGGTACCATAGGAAAGGACTATGATGCCATTATTGTTCCCGATGGTGGCCGCAGAAGTCCTGTGACAGAAGAGAGCCTGAAGTTAGTTGAGTACGAAAAAAATGTTGTAAGAAACCGCCTGCATACCTTTATGAAGGGTATGGAGGTATTCTCATTTGCCCTGAAGACAGCCCCCAAGACTACAAATGCAGTGCTTGAGTTTGCTGGCAAGGGAAAAGACGAGATTGATCACTTCTTTTTCCATCAGGCTAACTTCTATATGGTGAAGAAGATTATTAAGAAGTTGAAGATAGACCCGGAGAAAGCTCCTGTTGTGATGCGTGACTTCGGTAATACTGGTGCTTGTAGTATTCCGTTTACAATGGTGATTGGTTGTGCTGATAAATTGCGCAATGGGAAACACACCAATGTGGGATGCTCATTCGGTGTGGGTTTGTCTTGGGGAAGTCTTTGCTTTGAGACTGAGAATTTGGTAATTCCTGAATTGCAAATTTACGATTAATATGAGAAGTCAATTAGCCGATTTGTTTTATAAGAATGCAGCAGAAATGCCTGAGAAACAGGCTATCTGGTGCGATGGGAAGACTGCCACTTATAAAGAAATGGCAGATCTTGTGAGCCGTTACTCAAACTTCCTTGTCTCAAAGGGAGTGGTGTATGGTGATCATGTTGCTATTCCTATGAACAACAGTATTGAGTCTGTTGCTCTGTTCTTTACTGCAGCAGACTTAGGTGTATGTTTGGTTCCTCTGAACCCAACCCTTCCTCTGGAATCTATCAAGACAGCCATGAAGTCGGGCGACATGAAGCATCTGATTGCCCGTAAGTCGTTCTTGAGTGACTGTGAGAAGAAAGGCGGTGTGGATGTTCCTGGCATTAAAGTGTGCTTGGATGGTGAATTTGAAGGAGCGTTCTCATTCAGTGAGGTGGCAACCATGCCAACAGCTCGCCCTGATTGTGAAAACATCAAGGGTGATGAGAGCCTGATACTCACTATGACCTCTGGTTCAACAGGAACTCCTAAACCTATTGATATTAGTCAGCAGAATAAAGTTGACCGCTCATTAGCACATATCCGTGTTTATGGGTTGACTAAGGAGGATAGGATTATGGCAGCTACACCTCTGTATCACTCATTGGCTGAACGACTGGTGATTATGCCGTTGTTGCTTGGCGCGACCTCTATTCTGTTGCCTCGCTTTACACCAGCTTTATGGTTGAAGTGTGCAGCTGAACAGAAACCAACATTTACAATTGCCGTATCAGCACAGTTGGCCCAGATCTTGGAACTGCTGAAGCAGGAGAATACCGAGAGCATTGACAGTTTCCGTACTATTGTTTCTTCTTCAGCTCTATTAGAGGAGAAAGTTAAGCTGGAACTAATTGACAGATTGCATTGTGAGTTCCACGAGATGTACGGAACATCAGAGACTTCAACTGCAACTGACATTTGCTTTCAAACAGCTAAGAATAAACAAAAATCAGTAGGTTTACCCTTTGACGAGGCAGAAGTGAAGATTCTGAGAGATGATGAGGACACAGAATGTGCTACAGGTGAGGTCGGTGAGATTGCAGTCAAATCCAAATTGACCTGTAAGGGATATTACAAACTAAAGAACATGATGGACTTGGCTACCACAGATGGCTTCTTCCGTACAGGTGATTTGGGCTATATGGATGAAGATGGTTACTTGTATTTTGCAGGTCGAAAGAAAGAACTGATTATAACAGGAGCTATCAATGTATATCCTAATGATGTGGATGCTGTGGTAAGTCAGTTGACAGCTGTTGCTGAATGTGCTGCATTCTCTTATCCTGATGAGCGACTTGGAGAGGTTGTTGCCTTGGCTGTAGTTGTGAAAGATGATTGCGAGCTGACTGAGAGAACCATCAAGACTTATTGTGCTCGTAATTTGGCTGATTTCCAGCAACCACATAAGATATTTTTTGTAGATATGTTGCCCAAGAACGCTATGGGTAAATTACAGCGTAGCCGCATTTTGGAGCATATTACAAATGTGGGATTAGATAAATAAAAAAGTAAAAGTATGACAGATATTAAAGAATTTGTAACGGAGTATATCCAGAGAGAATACACCGTACCTGAGGATGTGGATATTATGACACTCAACTATATTGAGGCAGGTTACATTGATTCCATGGGCTTCATTCAGTTTGTATCGACTATTGAAGATGAGTTTGATATCGAATTTGAAGTTGAAGATATTGAAAATCCTGATATGAAGATTGTCGGCAAACTGATTGATTTCATATCTGCTAAAGTGGCTGAGAAATAATTACACTATCATGAGAAATATAGAAGGGATAAAAATAGTAGATGCCACTATCCGAGACGGGGGACTGGTAAATGACTTTTTCTTTACGGACGAGTTCGTAAAAAAAGTATATGAAACCAATGTTGCAGCCGGTGTAGATTATATGGAATTCGGCTATAGAGCAGATAAGAAAATGTTCGACCCCAATAAGTTCGGTAAGTGGAAGTTTGCCTCGGATGAGGATATCTACAGTATAGTGGGAGATAACCCTACAGGTCTGAAACTTTGTGCTATGGCTGACGTAGGGCGTTGCGACTTTAAGAATGACATTCACAAGAAGTCTGAAAGTCCGCTGAGCCTGATTCGCGTGGCTACATATATAGAGACCATTCCTGAGGCGATTGAGATGATAGAGTTTGCCGCTAAGCAAGGTTATGAGGTAACTTGTAACCTGATGGCCATCTCAAAATGCACCTTGATGCAATTGTCGAGAGCCTTGGAGGCATTGGCTCAAAGTCCGGTAATGGGTGTATACATTGTTGATAGTTATGGCGCTCTCTATCCGAAAGAGATCCGAAAGCTCACCAAGCATTTCTATGACCATCTATCCCCATACGGAAAGCTTACAGGGATCCATGCCCACAATAATCAGCAGTGTGCTTTTGCTAATACCATAGAGGCATGTGATTTGAATGCAAAGATGCTTGACGGAACATATTATGGTATGGGTCGTGGTGCAGGGAACTGCCACCTGGAGGCATTGTTGGGCTATTTTAATGGTAAGAAATATCATGTGGAACCTGTTTTGAACATAGTGGGTAGTGAGATGTTGGCTTTGAAAGATCAGGAACCTACATGGGGCTATAATACGTCTTATTTGATTACTGGTTTGGCTAATGTTCATCCCCGTGATGCCATTGCTGCTACAAAAAAGCATGATACCAACTTTGTGGAGCAGTTTAAGTATCAATCATACAAGTAGGTCTTGAGAACGATAGAGGTTAAAACTTCAAGGAAGTATAATGTCCAGTTGGGGCAGGGTTTGATATCAATCCTGCCACAATTGGTTGAACCATGCTGTGCAGGGCGGAAAATCGGTATCATTACTGATGATACTGTTGATAGTTTGTATGCTAAAAAAGCTGCAGAGGCACTCATGGTTTGTGATTATTCCGTCAGTAAATATGTTGTGTCTCATGGTGAAGGCTCTAAGAATATCTCAACTTTATCCGAGATTTTAGAGTACTTCGCTCAATGTCACTTTACTCGTAAAGACATATTTATTTCCATTGGTGGAGGTGTGATAGGGGACATAACTGGGCTGGCTGCTGCTTTGTATATGAGAGGTATCCAGTTTATTCAAGTACCTACTACGCTGCTATCGATGGTGGATGCATCAGTTGGTGGAAAAACAGCTGTGGATTTGCAGGCAGGCAAAAATTTGATAGGAGCATTCTGGCAGCCCAGTATGGTGGTGGCAGATACTCAGATTATTGCAAATTTACCCGATGGTATTTTTGCAGAAGGTATGGCAGAGGTTATCAAGAGCGACCTGATAGCCAATGCTGGTATCGTAAAGATGATACAGAAAGGGACAGTCAAGGAACATATTGACGAAATGGTTGCCCACTGTATAGAGATGAAACGTGATGTGGTGGAGCAGGACGAGTATGAAACCAAGGGTCTTCGTAAGGTGCTGAATATGGGGCATACAGCTGCTCATGCCATAGAAAAACTTTCCAATTATACCGTTTCACATGGAATAGCCGTTGCTACTGGATTGGTGTGGGAGGCAAAGATAGCTTGTCATCTTGGACTTTGTGGAGAACAACTTGTTAAAGAAATACAAGATGCCGTTTACGCCTATCAATTGTACTACCAAGTGCCTTTTACTGTAGAAGCCATGATAGAGGCCATGAAGAGCGATAAGAAAAACGACGATTTAAAAATAGACTTTGTTCTCCCAATAACATACGGTAAGTGGGAAGAACGGAAGATAGAGCAGCGAGAACTCATTGACATAATAAATACAATAAATATCTGATATATGGATAAAGTAACCATTGGAATGGCAGGTGCCGGGCGTGCTACAGAGTTGCATATCATGGCACTGAAGCGCTTTTCGGGCGTGCCGGTAAGATTGAAGACTATAGTTGCCCGTAGAAAGGAACAACTGGAAACGGCTCAGAGACTTTATGGCTTCGAACAGATTTCATATAGTTTTGAAGACATGCTTAATGACCCAGAGATAGATGTTATTGATATCTGTACGCCCCCATACGCACATGAAGAGATGATTGAAAAAGCCATGGTGGCTGGCAAACATGTGATTTGTGAGAAACCGCTTACAGGCTATTTTGGTACTCCAGGCGATGAAGAGCCCATTGGTGACAAGGTGTCAAAGCGAGTGATGTATCTGAAAATGCTCGAACAGATTCGTTACCTGCGTACAGTCATTAAGAAGACTGGCAAGAAGTTCATGTATGCAGAGAACTTTGTATATGCACCTGCAATCCGAAAGACAGCTGAAATCATCAAGGCCAAAAAAAGCCGTATTCTCTTTATGAAAGGTGAGGAGAGCTTGAAAGGTTCAAGTTCTCCGGTAGCTGGCGAGTGGAGTAAGACTGGCGGAGGAACTATGATTCGCACCGGAGCCCATCCGCTTTCTGCTATTCTCTGGCTCAAACAGCAGGAGGCGCAGGCTCGCGGTGTAGAAATTAAGGTGAAGAGCGTTCTTGGTGTGATGGATAGAATAACGCCACAGTTAGATGAATATGAACACAGGCATATTGCAGCTCGACCACACGATGTGGAGGATTTCGGTACTATTATCTTAGATTTTACAGACGGGACCAAAGCTGTAATAATAGCAACGGATACTCTTCTGGGTGGTAGTAAGAACTATGTGGAACTATATTGCAATGATGCCGCCATCAACTGTAACCTTACAATGTCGAACCTGATGAGTACCTACTTCTTAGATGAGGATAATCTGGACAATGTTTACATCTCAGAGATGCTTCCTTCAAAAACTGGATGGAATAATCCATTCTTGGAGGACGAGATTATAAGAGGTTATACTGACGAGATGCGTGATTTTATGGAGTGTGTATATTATGATCGAGAGCCACAGGCGGGTTTCTCTTTGGCATACGATACCATCAAGATTATCTATGCAGCCTATATGTCGGCTGAATTGGGTAATAAAGTAGAACTTAATGCATTCTGATTATGGATTTTCTGAAGAAACTGCCTACACCTGAAGAATTATCTAAAATATATCCTTTGAGTAAGGGTATGGCAAAGAAAAAGCAGCAGCACGATAAGGAGATAAAGAAGATATTCTCTGGAGAGTCGAATAAGTTACTTTTGAATATTGGCCCCTGTTCTGCAGATAGAATGGATGCCGTGTTGGAATATGCATCACGATTGAGTGAAATTCAGAAGGAGGTTGCTGAGAACATTATGATAGTTCCAAGAGTTTATACTAGCAAACCAAGGACAATAGGTAAAGGGTATATGGGAATGATTCACCAGCCCTATATTGGACAAGGAGAAGATCTGTCGATGGGGGTTGCTGCAGTAAGAAATGTACACAAACAGGTAGTTGAAGAAACAGGGTTGTTCCCTTCAGATGAATTATTATATCCTGAAACCATTCATTACTTAGTAGACTTATTAGGATATGCAGTAATTGGTGCTCGTTCTGTTGAGAATCAGCAGCATAGGTTGGTAGCTAGTGGCCTGAATATACCAGTAGGTATGAAGAATCCTATCAGTGGAAGTATCAACGTTATGTTAAATGCTATCGAAACAGCTCAGCATCCTCATCATTTTATTTTTGGTGGATGGGAAGTGATGTCGAAAGGCAATGAGTATGTACATGGCGTGCTTAGAGGTTATTTAGAGGAAGGTGGAGCAGCAACAAGGAACTGCGATTATGAACACCTCTCTGAAATTTGTGATCGTTTTGCCAGTCGCAATGTAGAGAACCCTGCGGTGGTTGTGGATTGCAATCATAGTAATTCTGGTAAGCAATATATGCGTCAGATAGATAATGCGATGGAGGTGCTTGATTTGATGAAAAAAGACAGTCGGATTAAGAATTTGGTGAAAGGACTTATGATTGAGAGTTATTTGGAAGATGGTAACCAGCCTGTTGACGGAGGTGTTTTTGGAAAATCAATCACTGATCCTTGTCTGGGTTGGGAGAAATCAAAGCAACTGATATATGATATTAACGAAAAATTGGAGGGCTTGAAATGAGCGAAAAACCAAAGAAGATATTGTGTTTTGATAATTATCCTGAGGCAAAAATGGCTTTGGGAAATGTCTCCTATCCAGCAATTATCAAGCCATACGAATGTGATAGCCCTAAATATCATTACACTGTGAAAGATTATGGAGAAGCGGCACAGATGCTCTATGATGCATTTGAGCATTCGGATAATAGTTGGGTAGTGATAGAGTCGTATTAAATTGATGTATAAATACATTGTTAAAGACAGAGCTAGGGAATGGGAGGTATTTAGATTTCCATTTGAATTGGTGGACTCCAATATGTACTTTATACCTTCAGATAATACGGGAATTGTCATTGATCCCAATGAGAACGATGAATTATTAGAAGTATTTGGTAAATACGGAACTCGAAGAATCGTGATTGTACTGACGCACGAGCACTATGATCATACAATAGGCGTTGAGTGGTTACAATCAAAGATAGATTCTTGGTTGTTTTGTCATAAAGCCTGTGCTGCAGCTATTGCAACAGAAAAAGGGAATAATCCCAAGACTTTAGCAATTCTTTTGACTATCAGGGATGCAGCAGATGGAGGTAATCGGAGGGATGAATTTATGGCAACAGCTAAACGATATGTGTTAAAAGTTGATGAGGCGTTTGATGGTTTTCGAGAGTTGACGGTGGGCGATATTAATTTGATTTGTTATCCGACGCCAGGTCATAGCAAAGGAAGTGCTATTTATTTTTTTGGTAGCGAGTGTGTATTTACCGGAGATTCGTTGATTCAGCATACACCAACAATTTTAAAATTGCCTGGGAGCGATAAAGAGGCATTTCGAGTTATCACTAAGCCTTTTTTAAAATCGCTCGACAAAAACACGATGGTTTACCCAGGACATGGGGAGCCGTTTAGATTGGGAGAGGCACAGTTCCTTTGATTTTGTATTTGGATTAATTTTTTCATTGCACTGATTGTGACAAAGTTGGCAATTGGTACTATTTATATAATATGCTAACTAAATATTAATTTAAGGATATAATGACTAACAAAAGAATTTATTTATGCCTAGCTCATATGAGCGACAAAGGTCTTGAACAAAAATATATTAAAGAAGCGTTTGATACTAATTGGGTAGTCCCCCTTGGTCCAAATGTAAATGGATTTGAAAAAGATCTCGAAGAATTCGTTAACAAAAACGAAAACCAAAAGCTTTCAAAGCGAGTAGTCGCTTTGTCTGCTGGTACCGCAGCAGTACATCTAGCACTCTTGAACTGTGGAGTTGGTCCTGGCGATGAGGTGTGTGTTCAGAGCTTTACATTCTGCGCCTCTAGCCACCCAATTACCTATCTGGGAGCCACACCAGTTTTCATTGACTCGGAGAAGGATACGTGGAATATGGACCCGGAGCTTCTGGAGGAAGCAATTATAGACCGTATTGCAAAAACAGGGAAGGTGCCTAAAGCTATTGTGCCGGTAGCTTTATATGGTATGCCATATCGGATCAATAAAATTATGGAAATCGCGGATAGATACCAAATCCCAGTTGTAGAAGATGCGGCAGAAGGATTTGGTTCCAAATTCAATGGTCAAGTGCTTGGTACGTTTGGCAAGTATGGAGTACTGAGTTTCAATGGCAATAAAATGATTACCACCTCTGGTGGTGGTGCACTGATTACAGATAACGAAGACGAGTGGTGTGAGATAATGATGTATGCTACTCAGTACCGTGAGAGCTACCCGTACTACCAGCACGAAAAGATTGGTTATAACTACCGTATGAGTAATATTTGTGCTGGTATTGGTCGTGGGCAAATGACAGTAGTGAATGACCATATCGCTCATCACAAACACGTTCAGGAACTATATGAAGATCTGCTTAAAGACGTGAAAGGTGTTACTGTTCACAGTCAGCCTGCAACGGGGGAGTATGATAGTAACTACTGGCTGTGTACCATCACACTTGATCCTTACTTGAAGATAAAAGGTCAAGAGAATGCGTATAAGACTATTGTGAACGGTGCGGTTGGCGGTGCTGCTGGCGTAATACATATGGCCGACAGCGCGACTACCAATTGTCAGCCGAATGACAACGTGGAAGCGTTGCGTGTATTTATGGATGCTGCTGGTATTGAAGCAAGACCAGTATGGAAACCCATGCACAAGCAACCGGTTTACAAAGATGCACCCGCATATGTCAATGGAGTGTCAGAGGCCGTGTTTAAAGTCGGTATGTGTTTGCCTGCAGGTCCTTACGTGAGTGATGAAGATGTGAAGTATATCGTTGATACTATTAAAAGCGCTATCGCATAATGAATGTTATCTTTTTGACTCTTGTCCGTATTTCTGACATCGAGGAACGGGGAATATACCAGGACTTGATGCGTAAATTTAGGGATGAAGGACATCAGATATATATTGTCACAGCTGCTGAGAGAAGGCTCGGGCAAGAGACTTCGCTGGTGGAAAGCCACGGCGTTAAGATTCTGAACGTAAAGACTCTAAATGTTCAGAAGACTAATATCGTAGAGAAGGGTATAGGTACGTTACTAATAGAACGCCAATTTAAAGCCGCTATAAAAAAGTACTTGGGTACTGTGCCTTTTGACTTAATCACTTATAGTACGCCTCCCATTACCTACACTAACGTTGTGAAATTCATGAAAAGGAAGAACCCTTCTGCCATCTCTTATCTCCTGTTGAAGGATATCTTCCCGCAGAATGCTGTTGATATAGGACTGTTTGGTGAGAAAAGTATCTTTAACTGGTATTTCAGAAAGAAAGAGAGTGCTCTCTATAAAACATCTGATTTCATAGGTTGTATGAGTCCTGCGAATACGGAGTTTGTGCTAAAACACAATCCAGAGATTTTTCCCGAACGAGTTGAAGTGGCACCAAATTCTGTGGAGCTTAAAGAAAATGCGGTAATGAATGACCCTGGTCAGAAGAAAGCGGCAAATTATTATATCAGGAAGAAATACGATCTACCATTAGATAAACCTATCTTTATTTATGGTGGGAACCTTGGTAAGCCACAGGGTATAGACTTTTTAGTAAAGTGTCTAGATGCAAATAAGAAAAGAACAGATTGCTATTTCGTTATAGTTGGCTCAGGTACACACTATGGTCTTATTTCAGACTGGTATGGCAGAAATAAGGATCGTAACGTGAAACTCATGCAGTCACTACCCAAGTCTGATTATGATTTGCTAGTAAAAAGTTGCGATGTGGGCTTAATCTTCCTTGACCATAGGTTTACCATACCGAACTATCCATCTCGTCTTTTGAGTTACCTGGAAAACAAAATGCCTGTGTTGTGTGCTACTGATGTAAATACTGATATTGGAAAGATAGCACAGGATAATGGATACGGCTTTTGGTGCGAGAGTGTGAAGCCAGAACACTTTACTGCGCTTGTAGATAAGATGCTCTCTTCTGATAGGAAAGCAATGGGAAAGAAAGGCTATGAGTTTTTGAAAGAGAATTATCTGGTGGAGCATACGTATAATGCGATTATGAGGCATTTGAGTTAATATTAGAATAATAACAAATAAATATTGATATTATGAGTGTTTTTAAAGACAAAATACTGCTCATAACGGGCGGTACAGGTAGTTTCGGTAATGCGGTATTAAACCGCTTTTTGCGTACGGATATCGGGGAGATACGCATTTTCTCGCGCGACGAGAAGAAACAAGACGACATGCGTCATGATTTCCAGGCACGTATGCCTGAAGTAGCCAATAAGATAAAATTCTATATTGGTGATGTACGCAACAAGAGTACATTGAAGTATGCCATGAAGGGCGTGGATTATGTCTTTCATGCTGCTGCCCTTAAGCAAGTGCCAAGTTGTGAGTTCTTTCCGATGGAGGCAGTGAAGACCAACGTGATTGGAACAGATAATGTGTTGGATGCTGCTATTTCTGCTAATGTGAAGTGTGTCATTTGTCTAAGTACGGATAAGGCAGCATATCCTATCAATGCCATGGGTGTCACTAAAGCTATTGAGGAAAAGATCGCGGTTGCTAAGAGTAGATTAAGTGGCGATACGAAAATCTGTTGTACTCGTTACGGTAACGTGATGTGTAGCCGTGGAAGTGTGATTCCTCTTTGGATTGATCAGATTCGTAAGGGCAACCCTATTACACTAACAGAGCCTAAGATGACACGTTTCATCATGTCGCTCGAAGAGGCAGTTGACTTAGTGCTCTTTGCGTTCGAGAATGGTAAAAATGGTGATATACTAGTGCAGAAGGCGCCGGCTTGCACCATCCAGACACAGGCAGAAGCTGTTTGCGAACTCTTCGGAGGAAAGAAGGAAGAAATCAAAGTTATTGGCATTCGCCATGGTGAAAAGATGTATGAGACATTGCTCACTAAGGAAGAAGCAGCCAAAGCTATTGATATGGGCAATTTCTATGCGGTTCCAGCGGATAACCGTGACCTGAATTATGACAAGTACTTCAAAGAAGGCGATACCAAGCGTGCAACTATTGATGAGTTCAATAGCGATAACACCTATCGTTTGAACTTGGAAGAGACTAAAGCAAAGATTGCCTCCTTGGAGTACATTCAGAACGAGTTGAACGGAATACCTAATCTTGTGTAATTATGGCAAAGTTTAAAGATAATGGAAAGTTGAAGCTGCTGATTATCGTAGGTACACGTCCAGAGATTATCAGATTAGCTGCAGTGATCAACAAATGCCGTCAGTATTTTGACACCTTGTTGGCGCATACAGGCCAGAACTATGATTATAACCTAAATGGGGTATTCTTTAAAGATCTCAAGTTGGCAGATCCTGACATATACATGGAGGCTGTAGGAAACGACCTTGGCGAAACGATGGGAAACATTATTGCTAAGAGTTACCAGTTGATGGTAGAAGTAAAGCCAGATGCAGTATTGGTACTTGGAGATACCAATAGCTGCCTTTCTGTAATTGGTGCCAAGCGTCTTCACATTCCGATTTTCCACATGGAAGCCGGTAACCGATGCAAGGACGAGTGTTTGCCTGAAGAGACAAACCGCAGGATTGTGGACATCATTAGCGATGTGAACATGACTTATTCTGAGCATGCACGTCGTTATTTGGCTGATACTGGCCTACCTAAGGAGAGAACGTATGTCACCGGTTCGCCTATGGCAGAGGTGCTACATAATAATCTAGCAGAAATTGAGGCCAGCGATATTCATCAGCGCCTTGGGCTGGAGAAAGGAAAGTATATTCTTCTCTCTGCTCATAGAGAAGAGAATATCGAC
>JAEEGL011679391.1_pt1 | contig 16005 bp, 10 predicted proteins | sample 9134231 | NCBI WGS metagenome assembly JAEEGL01 (sample SAMN16246548, study PRJNA631951) | gut metagenome | biome: gut microbiome; feature: rumen; material: fiber-attached | host: Bos | place: Iran: Karaj | collected 2018-10 | reverse complement strand
TCACGTCGTATGATTGTCTCTGCGTGGAACGTCGCTGAGGTCAACAAGATGGCCCTGCCCCCATGTCACACCATCTTCCAGTTCTATGTGGCTGGTGACCGTCTATCGCTGCAACTCTACCAGCGCTCAGCAGATACCTTCTTAGGCGTACCCTTCAACATTGCCTCGTATGCATTGCTGCTACAGATGATGGCACAGGTCACAGGTTTCAAACCTGGCGACTTCATCCATACCACGGGCGATACGCACCTCTATCTGAACCACATCGAACAGGCTAAGCTACAGCTCACTCGTGAACCTCGTCCACTGCCCACGATGAAGATTAATCCTGACGTCAAGAGCATCTTCGACTTCCATTATGAGGATTTCGAACTCGTTGGTTACGACCCACATCCACATATTAAGGCAGAAGTCTCGGTATAACGGGATAACGGCATAACGAAAAAAAAAGACTAGCATCATAGCGGCTGAGATGTAAGAATCTCAGCCTTTTTAGTTAAAATGAGTTAAATTATTAACGCTTTTTATACATTATTATGCATTAACTCCTATCTTTGCAGAGATTAAAACCGCCTAAAACAGGTTCGTGAGAATAGATACTAACGATATACAAGGAAGAATAAGCGATATGCTTAAGGGATCACTGGCCTATATATGGAAGTTACCAGTGGCTATTTTCCTTATATTCTGTTTTCCATACCTGATGACAGCACAAACCACTCAGCCCCAGACTGCTGAACTCAACATTCTTTTCCCTGCAGGCAGTGTAGCTATTGACATGAACTATATGGGCAATGCCCAACGTTGGGAGGCTTTTGAAAGAGCCTTCCGTACAAATTATGGTGAAAAAAGCAAAGCAAACCTACGTCTCGACATCTATTCTGGTGCATCGCCTGAGGGCGTACCATCTCGCAATAAATGGTTGGCAGAAAACCGTGGCCGTGCCGTACGCCATCTGATACGCCAACGCTTGGGAAATGATATCAATAATATTGTGATTCATAATGAAGGATCACGCTGGGAAGGCCTTTACGATTTAGTATACGCCAGTAATGAGCCCTGGAGAGCAGAGGTGCTTAGCATCATAGGAGAGCCTGCCGCCACCAACGAGAATCAGCGAGACCCGCGTGAAACGAAGTTGCGTAAGTTGCAAGGTGGTAAGGTATGGAAAGACTTAGAAAGCTATTTAGCTCAGTTGCGTACGGGTGCCAATGCTGTACTCAGTTACGAAGGTAAGACCGATACCATTGTACAACGCGATACCGTGGTGATGGTGGTACATAAGTACGAACCCGTCATTTCACGTGACACGATTCAATACGTCCCTCCTTTTGATGCCAAGGCAGCCCGCCGTGACAGTATGGTAGCCCTGCAGATGCAGTACCCTGCTTGGGCTATCAAGACCAACGTACTGTTCTGGGCTTTTGGTGCTCCCAACGTACAAGTGGAGATTCCACTTTTCCACGGTAACCAGTGGAGCCTAGAGGCTGAATGGGCTTTCCCATGGTTTACCTGGGGTAACAACACCCATGCCAGACAGATTATGAATCTTGGAGCCGAGATGCGCTATTGGCTTGGTGACCGCAAGCGACTACCCATGCTACACGGTTTCCATGTTGGTGGCGCCTTAGGTTTTGGCTACTACGACTGGGAGTCGAAGGAGAGTAATGGCTATCAAGGCGAATACATCAACATCTATGCAAATGTGGGCTACCAATACCGATGGACAGAGCATTGGTCCGTTGATGCCAGCATTGGTTTCGGTCTTCTTGCCAGCAAGTATCGTCACTATTATGGCAGTTCGGTGTATCCGGAAGACCACCCCGAAGATCGTGACAACCATTTGATCTGGCACGACAATGGCAACTTTCTATGGCCAGGTATCTGTCATGCCAGTGTGACCGTCTCTTATATGTTTAACGCATGGCCATTCCATTTTAAACCCGAAAAGTTACATGGCAAATAATCGACGACATATCCATGAAGCCAGCTGCTGGTGGCAGGGAGGACTGATGGTCTTCTCGCTGTTGGCATTGTTGCTCATGACTTTCACTAGCTGTCGTCGTGATTTGTATGTCTTTGCCGATAACGATAAACAGATAGAGCTTATCACCGACTGGTCACTGGCAGCTCAGAGGCCTAGTGGTATGACGTGGTGGTTTATCCGTAACGATCACAGCGGCTACAACCGTCACGAGACCACAGCTCAGGTGAGCCATAGCTGGATAGGTATCAGCCGTGGCGAATACACAGGGCTTGTGTTCGACTACTCACCTGCCGAATACAGTCATATGCACTTTGTCGATATGACAGACCACGAGACTGCCCTGTTGCATCTGATGGCAGCGGTCGACCAGCCTGTTATCGAGGAAGATCTCTTCGGAGCCGAAGCTGTTCCAGAAGCAATGACGGATATCCACCTGTCAGGCGCAGGCAATGGCATGTATTTGGTATCCGCCATTCCTGACAACATCAATATCGATACGTTGCAGAACATCTATATCGCAACGGGCAGTGATGGCGACTACGTGCTTTACGAAGACCGCGATAACTACAAGGGCAATACGACTACACAGACAATCTATGCCCGTCCGCAATCAGGTATTTGGAAGTTGCGTGTGGTGGTGTATATCAACGGCATCAATCGTCTTTACGGTGTTCGTGGCAGCATAGCCGGACTGGCCGACGGTTGTTGGCTGTCATCGATGAAACCCACCTCCAGCCGCTGCTTGCACAGCCTTGACAACTGGAAGGTGACTGTGGCCGACAGTACGGGCTATATCACTGCCGAACAGAACTGTATGGGTTTGCCCGATGCCGAGATGCCGGCATCCCCGCTTTATGCACGTAGTGGCGCTCCGCAAACAGCGAACGCTGACGGTGCAGTTTTCGACAAACTGCTACGACTCAACCTTCGTTTCCTGATGCGCGACAAGCAGACCATTGCCGACTATCACTACGATTTAGATGATGCTGAGATTACGGTGCTTGATGACGAGCGCATAATCTTGGTGGAAATATCTAAAAAGCATCCCGATTATCCCAACTTGCCGTATGTTAGTTCCGACGGTTCTACCGGCTTTGATGCCAGTGTGTCCGACTGGGAGTATGGCGGACGGTCGGATACGACCTTCTAATGAACACAAATAGATAACTACAATAATTACTAACAATTTAAAAATTTGAGACTATGAAACAGAAATGGTATTTCTTGCTCGCAACGTCAGCCTTATTGCTGACAGCGTGCTCCAGCAATGATCTGGCAGAAAGTCCAGAAAAGCCAGTCACCCAAGAGGATGATTCGGCAGTGAATTTTGGAGCCTATGTGAATCGTGGCGTAACACGTGCTGGCGCCACTGGTGAACTGACCACAAATGGAACCGGTAATCAAACCGCTCCTGCTGTGAGCTTAATGGATGGTTTTGGAGTATTCTCTTATTATTCGGACGGTGAACCCTATAGTGAGACATCCAAACCCAATTTCATGTACAATCAAAAGGTAACGGGTGCTGGTGCAGGTACCGCTGACGATCCCGTTGTTTGGTCGTATACTCCTCTGAAGTACTGGCCCAATGAATTCGGCAAGAAAGCCGCCAGTGAAGGACAGGATTTCCTGACATTCTTTGCATACGCACCATACGTCAACGTGATTCCTTCTACAGGACGTGTTGACAAGACCCAGTATGCCGGCGATGAGGATGCCTTGACCTCTGGTATTGTTGGTCTGACCAGCAATACTGCCTCTGGCGACCCCTACGTGAAGTATTATGCTGATATGGATCCTGACAACCGTGTAGACCTCTGCTGGGCAGTGGCCAAGGAGAATTTCAATGCATCTATTGATGACGAGTCGGTAAATGCCATTGCTGCTGGCGATCCTTATATCGACGTCTTAAAGCCGACCACCAACGCCAAGATTAATTTCGACTTCAAGCATGCACTGGCAGCCTTGAATATTCAGATTGATGCAGATTTTGATGCTGAGAGTGGAACAGTCCATGATCCTGCAAACAACAACGTGCCTAAAGACCGTGCTCCTGAGACCCGTATCTGGGTACGTTCAGTGACTTTCGAAGGTTTTACTGACAAAGGTCGTCTGAATCTGAACGCCAATGCCCAGGACGGTCCGCTGTGGTTCGATCTCACCGTAGCCGATTCTCCTATAGGCAGTGGTACTGTGACCATTTTCGATGGTCGTACTGATGGCAAGGAAGGTCGCGACAATGCTATTGCCAAGAAAGAGACACCTGCCACGCTGAATGCCGGCATTATCCAGACGGCCCCCTATGACCAGACGCAACTTGCCAATAACATTCTGACTATTAGTGACGCTGTTCCTGGTGTCACCAATAAGACTGTCAACCTCTTTGATGCTAATGGTATTGCCGATGAAGCAGGCGACAATGATGAGACAAAAGCTGCTAAGGCTGCCGCTCGTCTGAACATGCCTATCTACGTTATTCCTACTGACGAAAATCTAAAGATTACTATTGTTTATGATGTTGAGACCTACGACCCCAACCTCGCTCAGTTCCTTTCTGACGGTGCCGTCAAAGGTAGCAGCATCCAGAACACCATTGAGAAGGAAATCACTATCGGTGGACAGACCTTTTCACTGGAGGCTGGCAAGATCTATACCATCGGCTTGCACTTGGGTATGACCAGTGTTAAGTTCGATGCTTCTGTAACTGACTGGACAGACGATGCCACCAATGTCGACCTGCCTTATAACACAGATAACGATCAGCCTGGGCCAGCACCAGCTCCTGCAGAATACTTCACCGCTGCTGAAGCTGCAGCATACAACCTGACTCTGCCTGGTGCTTGGCAATATGGTGACATTAAGACGGCAGCCACATATTATACTGATGAGGAAATTGCAGCACACAATGCAGCAAGAGACGTATGGGTAGCTCCTAAGCTCAAGACTGCTGCTCATGGTGCTATTTATTCCTTCACCTCTTATAATACGAATGAGCCCGCCACCATTTATGGTAATGGTACCGTAGAGGTTATGGGTCAAGCAGATGGTAAAACAACCGTGAAAGTCCTGACGAATCCCGATCATCCAGAATTCGAAAATCAGCAATTTGTTGTCCATGCTACGGAATTAGGAGCCGGTGACTTGGAGCTGTTCACTGTTGACGGCGATGCCCCAACTGGTATTTCTGTTACGAATGTTGTATTAGTAGAAGCTTCTGTTGCTGATGACATTTATTATACTGATGAAGAGATTGCCGCCCATAATGCGCTTCTCGAGCAGGAGGAATGGGTCGCTCCGAAGGTCAAGACAGAAGCTGTGCTCTATACAAATGAAGAGGTCGATGAGCACAATGCCGGATTGGACGGTGCAGCTCATGAGGGTGATGCCAAGGATGCCGATGGCAAACCCATACCAGCCGATGGCGGCGGTGGCCAGCAAGGTGGCGGTGGTGGTAATGATCCCGCTCCTGCCCCAAGTCCATTGTTCTGGAGTGTCAGCCCTGCCAACCACTATACTCCCATATTGGCTCCGAGAAGGAGATGAACATTGAAGGCTGAAAATAAGAGATTGAAAATTGAAAGTAGTACAATAAACAAATAAACGTTATGAAAAAGATTATTATCAATTCGGTATATGGACTGGCTTTGGCATCACTGATGCTGACCGCTTGTTCCAGTGCAGAGGACGCAACAACCGCAAATGTCCCGCCAACAGTTGACGAGACAGCCATTAATTTTGGCGCTTATATGAATCGCAGTACCACCCGTGGCGGATGGGCAACTGAACTGACAACGGCAACCTTGAAGGGTGCAGATGCTGGTTTCGGTGTTTTGGCTTACTATACGGACAACCAGCCCTACACACCAACAGCACTACCCAACTTCATGTATAATCAGAAGGTGACATACACTGATCCTGATTGGGTTTATGCCCCGCTGAAGTATTGGCCCAATGAGTTCGGTCAAGCTGCAATAAGCACAGGTATAGACTATCTGTCGTTCTTTGCCTATGCACCCTATACTGAGGTAGATCCTGTCACAGGTGTTGCTGCTGATGATGACTATGGTATCGTCGGACTGACCCGTGGTGCTGAAAATGGTAATCCCAAGGCTCGCTATTTTGTCAGCTTTGATCCTGCCCAGAGAGTAGACCTCTGCTGGGCAACGCCTAACCTAAATATGACTAAGCAGCTTATTAATGAGAAAGTTGACTTCACATTCAAGCATGCGTTGGCTTCCATCAACATAACGGTTGATGCCGACATGGACGTAATGAGTCACGGTGTCAGCGTTCTCGACCCTAACACCCGTATCTGGGTACGTTCTGTGACTTTCGAGGGCTTGGCAACAAAGGGTGATCTTAACTTAAACAACAAAGAGGATGTTCCCGAGTGGTATAATATCTACAGCAACGACCTGTTGGTGGGCGAGCCTATCACTATTTATGACGGACGTCGTGACGGTCGCGAGGGTTTTGCAGAAATGCTGAACGAGAAGCCAGCCGCCATCAATGACGCCTTGGTTCAGAGTGCCGAATACACCGTTGATGATGCTACAGGTACACTGACCAGCACAACGACAGATGGTGTTACCAATACGGCCGTGAACCTATTTAAGAATGTAACGCCTACGGAGCCTATCTTTGTCATTCCCACCGGGGAGCCTCTGCGCATTACCATTACCTACGATGTGGAGACTTACGACAAGAAGCTTGTATCCACCTTCCTCAGCGACACCCAGACTCATGGTAGCACAGTAGAGAACACCATTACCCAAGTGGTACAGGCTGGTGGTGGCAACCTGACTCTACAGGCTGGCAAGCAATACACGATTGCGCTGCACTTGGGTATGACCAGCGTCAAGGTAGATGCCACTGTTGAGGATTGGACTGCCGGTGACAATGCGGATACCGATCTGCCTGCTAATCGCAATTAATAGTTCGTATGATGTCCAGACACTTCTATAAGACGAGTCTTTGGACTGTGTTTGCAGTTGCAACGCTACTGTCATCGGCGTGTAGTTCCGATGACAGTAGCGGGCAGCCTGCACCTGCTGTCGACCGACAGCCCGTGGTGTTTGCTGTTCATGTGGCTGACGCAACATCTGAGATGACTCGCACCTCTCAGAATGTTATCGGCATTACCGAACTCCAAGGTCCGTCAGGCGGCTTTGGTGTGTTCGGTTGCTATACTGGTTTGCACAAGTATTACGATGTCGATGCACAACCAGACTTTATGTACAATGAACACGTCACGTGGAATGGTAGTGCGTGGATTTACAGTCCTCTGAAATACTGGCCCAACGGTGAAGGTGCTGTGGATGGCAACACAGGGGAAGCCCCCCACTATGTGAGCTTCATGGCCTATGCTCCTTATAGCGATATGAGCACAGGCGATGCTGGCTACTGCATCTCATCCATGAGTTATCAGCACGAGTTGGGCAATCCGTGGATTACCTACCGCCTGCATCCAGACGTGGAGCATCAGGTCGACCTGCTGTGTGCCGACCCGTTGCTGAATCAGAGCAAACAGACTACCGCCCAAGCCATACCTCTCCACTTCCGGCATGCCTTGTCGTGTGCTGCCAGCACGCTTACCGTAAAGTGCAGCGACGTGATGAAGCAAAACCTCATCAATCGCATCGGCACTGATGTCGACAAGATGGAAGTGATACTGGAAGCTTTCAGCATCACCTATTCCCTCACCAGCAAAGGCCGCATGGTGTTGTGGAACAACGGCATCCCTCATTGGGAAGCCATAGCCAGTGAGAGTGCCTTGGTGACTCGCAAGATAGATTATAACCCCTCCAACCATTTGCTCTATAGTTATAATGGCACATCAACCGGTGGAGACACCTTCACTGATGCCACACATGGCGTATTCTACATACCCATACATCTTGCCAACCATTATCAGACAGCCGCTATTGATCTCACCTATAAAGTGATACGATATACGAAAGCAGCCCCGACGACGCCCATCATTGAGCGTACCAAGCTGCCCACTACCGTGCTCACGCTGAGCGACTATACCAGCTACGAAGCCGGGAAAAACTTGGAAATGAATTTCAACATCCACGACAACACCCTGCACCTTGCTGCAGCCATCACAGACTGGAGCAATCAGACAGTAGGTAATTTTGATGCTGTGGATTAACCATACAAGTGTAAAGAACAAGAATGAAGAGATACGGATTAAGCATGATAACGGCTGTGCTACTTCTGACAGCCTGTAGCAGCGAACAGGACGACGCCTTACGTAGGGGTGTCGACGATGGTCGCGTAGCCCTACAGGTTTCTGCAGCCATACCCGGCGTCAGCATAGAGGCAAACACCCGTGCCACAGGCAATGCCTGGACTGTGGGCGATGCCATTGGCGTGTATGCTTTCGAAGCCGGTACCACCACCCCTTTCACTAATGGCACGAACAAAGAGTACACCGCCTCTCAGTCGGGTTCAACCGCAGCCGTATTCCTTCCTTTTGCCGTTGTCGGCGATCCTATCTATCTGCCTCTTGACGGAACTGCTGCTGAGATTTATGCCTATTATCCGCATCAGAACGTTATAGCTGATCCCGAGGCGGTCGCCATCAATGTAGCCGACCAGAGCAACCAGGCAGCTATCGATTGGATGACAACGGGTCGTACGACGACCACCACCCAAGGCGGTTCTACCCCCATCACTCGCGATCATCCTGATTGTGAACTTCAGTTCAGCCACTGCCTTTGCAAGTTACAGTTCAACCTGAAGGGCGAAGGCATCACCAGTCAAGAATTAGAAGACAATCCGCCCGTCATTGCAGCAGGTCTGAAAACGACAGGTAGCATCAATCTGATGACGGGTGCCGTCACTGCTACAGGTGGCAATGCTACGGCCATTCATCCGTTGCTCATGGCATCACCTGCTACTGGTTATGACAAGAGCTACGAGGCTATCATCCTGCCTCAGGAACTTGCCGTTCCCCTCAACGTCACCATTACAATTGGCACCTTGGCGAAGTCGATTACCTACACCTTCGCTATGCCCGCCCAGAGTTTCACAGCCGGCAATCGCTATATCTATAATGTGACTGTGAAGAATAAGAAGGCTTCCGTCGACTGTACCATTGACGATTGGACAAACGGTGTCGACATCGATGCAGGCACCATTAACATGTAAGTGAAAACAGCAAATAAGATATGAAACAGACCATTTATACCAAACTGCTGAGGCCCTGTGTGGACGCTCTTTTGGCTCTACCCATACTGGTTTCCTGTTCGTCTGACGATACTAACGTTGCCTCTGACACACCTCGTGAGCAGCCCATTACCATTAGCTCCAACCTTACAGAAGCCGTCATGACACGTGGCACCATAGAAGCATATACCACGCAAGGCGATAACAAGGTGTTTACCGTAGATCTTTCTGTTGACCTGTTCATCAGTGAAGATGTGGGTAACCCGCCCGTTTACCAGGGCGAGGTCAACTTCCTAAAGACTACTGCCCCAACAGGAGACGGTGCTGCAGGTGTGGGTAACTTTAGTTGGTACAACAATAGCGGTCGTACGGGTGATGCGATTCCCAAGTATTGGCCATCCTCTGGCAACGCCCTCTACTTCCTGGCCTACTATCCCGCTAATGCCATCACGGGACCTGTATTCATCGACACGGACACGCCTCAAACTTTCACCTGTGCAACCGATCAAGGTGCTGCCAACGGAGCATTAGCGTACGACCTTATGTTTGGCGCACCTGCCACGAATCCCGTGCCTCGTGCCAATGCTGCAGATCCTGTCACTCTTGCGTTCAAGCACTGTTTGAGCAAGGTCGTCGTCAGCATCGATAAAGACGGTACCAGTTTGACAGACAACAACGAACTCAATGGTGCCACCATCACGCTGGGCAATAGTGATATGTACAACCAGGCTGATATTACCCCCAACACAGGTGCCGCTTCTACAACGGGGAGTGCCGATCAGACCTTTACGCTGAAGGCTGCTGATAATACAGGACTCACAAACTATTGTATCATTCCCCCTCAGACGCTCACAGGCAAGACCATCACCATTACGTTGGCTGGTGGAGCCGTTGCCACTTATGTCATTCCACAATTTGATCCTGGGACAGGGGCTATCGATGTTACCACCGAACCTGGTAAGGTATATACTTACACGTTTACCCTCGGTCTCACTACGGGCGCTGCCAACATGACTATTACAGACTGGACTGAGGGGCTAAATCATGCTGACAATATTAATGCCAGACAGCCATAAAAAGATAGTTTTCTATCAATTACTTGCTTATTTCAAAGATAATTTGTATATTTGCAGCATCGTTTTAACTAATTTAAGTGTGCATAAGATATGAAGAGACTAATACTCATTTGCTATTTGCTTTGTTTCCTGCTACCGTCAGTATGGGCTATTGAGACTGATGACCACTTCACCATCAGCGATGTGACAGTGGTGCCAGGAGGAGAACAAGCTTACTTTGACGTCAGTTTGGAGGGTAGTAGAGCCTATTCAGCCTATAATCTGGATATCCATTTGCCAGAAGGTCTTTCAGTGTATATGGTGAATAACAAGCCTGCTGTATCGATGCTGAAGAATGAAGGTATGTATCCAAGCACCGAGGATGTTATAACGGGCGACATCACCTATTCGCATGTCTTCTCGTGCAGCTATGGCGAGGCTGGTGAGCGTACGCTACGTGTAGCCTGCTACAGTAACAGTTCCGAATCACTAACTGCCAATTCGGGTACGCTGTTCCGCGTAATGATTGTGGCCTCAGCATTCATAAAGCCCGGCACTGCCAACCTGCAGTTTGACGGGCAGAATCTGACGACGTCTGATGCCACCAAATATGTACCTGCCGATGCATCATTGCAGATTAACGTGGCGACTACAAGTCAGGCCAGCATCAGTATTACGGCCAACAACCAGTGGAGCACCTGTATCCTGCCCTTCGACGCAGTACTGCCCACAGGACTGAAAGCCTATTCATGCAGTGAGATCGAAGGCGATGCCTTGGTATTAGTTGAAGCAGCCAGCATGGCAGCCTATACGCCATATATCCTGTATGCAGAGAATGGCTATAATGGCACATTGTCTGGTGTTGTCGACGCTACCAAATATGTGGAAACAGCTACTGCAGGCTATCTCCATGGAGCCGTCGTACCACAGGAAGTTTCAGAGGGGTATATCCTTCAGAATCAAGGCGACGGAGCGAAATTCTACCAGATCCAGGAGACCACTTTCGCTGTTCCATCTGGTCGTTGCTGGGCTGTGATACCTGCCGGCAACAATGCTATAGCATTCTCGTTAGGTCATTTTACGGACATCAAGGGTGTAAAGGCCCATCCGATGTCTGACGCCATCTTTACAATTGACGGCAAGTCTGTGAAGACGCCCAAGGCCGGACAAATCTACATTATCAATAACAAAAAGGTCGTGAAGTAAAACAGAGTACAAAACAAAAGACTATAGATTATGAAAAAGCTATTCTTACTTTCTATTCTTCTGTCCACTAGTCTATTGCAGGCTGTAGCCGGCGAGTGGACCGATCCTGCCACTGGCATCAAGTGGACATTTAGTAATAACGGATATGGGGTCGGAACTGGTTTTACTTACGTTTGGACTATTACCGCTGTTGAGAATTATGGCGACAACTTAGTCATACCAGGAACTGTCTATGATGGTGGGGCTGCCATTACTGTTGAAGCCATCGCCAACAATCTGTTTAAAGATAACATCACGTTAACCACCATATCACTGCCTACATCCCTTAAATACATTGGCGATTATGCATTCTATGGATGCACGGCATTGATGACTGTCAACGGGAATGCAAATTGCGAAAGGATTGGAAATTATGCATTCTATAACTGTAATAGCCTTACATCCATCAACTTAAGTAGCTGCAAAATTATTGAGAGCAGTGCATTCTATAATTGTCAAAATCTCTCAAGCGTCGTCAGTTTGTCTGCCTGCACGACTATAAACAATTGGGCATTCTATTCATGTCGTTCCTTGCAGTCTGTTGACCTGAGTGATAACGTTAGTATCGGAGAAATGGCATTTTCCGGATGCAGTTCTTTAACCTCTGTCGGATCATTAAAAGGAACTACTATTGCCTATAACGCCTTTAATGGTTGTACCAGTCTGACTACTATAGACATTTCACTATCTGCATCTGTCGGTTCAGGAGCCTTCTCTGGATGCAGCAGCCTAACTACTGTTGGTGATTTGTCGGGCTATACAGCTATCCCTGAGAATTTGTTTAATGGCTGTACCAAATTGAACAATGTCAATCTGTCCAATGTCACAACTATTGGCAATAGCGCTTTTTCCGGTTGTGCATCGCTGACGACAATAGATCTCCCCAAGATTAAGACGATTGGTAACTATGCCTTTAGTGGTTGTCTATTACTCAACGACCCTACCATTACTTCAACAGACTTAACAAATATAGGTACTGGCGCTTTTAACTCGGCAGGAACCTTGACGCTACATGTCACCATACCTCCTGTTTTGGAAGCCAGCAACGCCATTGGAACACTCATGGTGGTTCGTGTACCAGATCCATCTGTAGCAGCCTACCGTGCCGCAGACAAATGGAGCAGTTTTGCAACACGTATTTTTGGACAAAGTACTCAGATTAATTACAATGTTAACGTCACAGCGCAGCCTAATCATTCCGGACTAAGCGATGCTGTCGGTGAAGACAATCTTGGCACTGTTGTTAACCTGAAAATCACGGGCACCATCAATGGTTATGACATCATGGTGATGCGAAACAAAATGCCCAATCTGCACTATCTTGACTTAAAAGATGTGGACATCGTAGCTAACGATTACGAGTACTATACAGGTTATCATACCGATAACAATGTATTAGGGGCATATAGTTTCTATTATCTACCTAAACTGATAGAAGTAAAATTGCCAAAAACCATTACAAGCATCGGCTATAGTGCCTTTTATGCCTGTCTGAACTTACGGAAAGTAGAATTTCAGTCAGGTATTGAGAGTATTGGAGATGAGGCATTCCACGCATGCGGCAATTTGACAGAATTAGAATTAAAAGCCAGCCTAAAGCGCATTGGCAACAGTGCTTTCTCTGGTTATAGTTATTATATAGCAGGAAACCATCAATCAGGAGTCGCACCAAAGTTTACAGAAGTGATATTGCCTGAAGGATTGGAGAGTATTGGCAGTGAGGCTTTTTATAGAAATAGTAACCTTAAGCTGATTGCCTTCCCATCTACTCTAACATCCATTGGTGGTTCTGCATTCCAAGGCTGTAGCCAACTATCATCCATCAATATTCCCACCAGTCTACAGCGGATAGAAGACAACACTTTTAATGGTTGTTCTTCATTAACAGAAGTCCGTATCCCAAGTACCATTATTTCCATTGGTGATAAAGCCTTCTACGGCTGTTCGAGATTGAACAAGATATACACCTATATCGCTGATCCGACCCCCATCAACATGAATACGTTCAGCACATACACGACAGCAACAGTGTATATTCCATCAACCAGCAAGTATAACTACTGGTATGATACAGAATGGAGCCAATTCTACAAGCTTGAACTATTCGATGCTGTCTACGAATACTTCTACGTCAACAAGGACTTTACGATTGGAGACGAACAGGGTACTGTGCAGGGAGAGGATGGTAATGCGCCAGACGTAGACCTGAATCCTGGCTCAGGACTGATTGTGGAGACCACGACAGAAGATCAGAACCTGGATGAGGTACACCTTATCTCGAACGATGAGCAGAGCGGTTCCATCATCAGTAATAACAATTTGAACGTGAACAAGTTCTATATCGACATCACTGTCAAGAAGAACACGTGGTACTTCTTCAGTTTCCCCTACCGGATTACGCTTGCCGACATCCATTGTGAAGGCAGTTGGGTGTTCAGGGCATATGACGGTGAGGCACGTGCCAACAATGGCTACGGCGGATGGAAAAAGTTGCCTGTTGCCCAACAGTATCTGACAGCAGGACAGGGCTACATCTTCCAGTGCAGCGAGAACGGCACCCTGCAGATTCCTGTCGACAAGGAACAATATGGTAAATTCTCTGGCCAGAGTGCTCAGCAAAATCTTAACAACTACGCGTCTAATGACCCAGAGAATGCCAGCTGGAACTTTATGGGACAGCCCTACCCCTGCTACTTCGATATCGACATGACCGATTTTGACAGTCCTATCACCATTTGGAACGGATATAGCTATGAGACGGTACGCAAGGGTGACGACGAATACCACTTCCGTCCCTTCGAGGGCTATTTCGTTCAGAAACCCAATGGTAAGAACGTCATTGCCTTCGACGAAAGCGGACGTCACACCTATCAGCAGTGGAACGACATCGTGAACAATAAGCAACAGCAAGCACCACGTCGTAGTCCGGAAGAGACAAGCCGTTGGTTGATAAATCTGACGTTGAGTGACGGACAGTTTATGGACAAGACACGCGTCGTCTACAACGAGAGCTGTACTACAGGCTACGATCTGGGAGCAGATGCAGCCAAGTTTATTACGTTAGATGTACCTCAGCTGTATAGTCTCGATGGCCGACGGACACGCTATGCCATCAATGAACGTCCTGAGGGTGAGGTGCAGTTGGGCTTCGTTGCCACAAAGAAAGGCAATCTGACTATTGCTGCCAAGCGTATGGACAAGGCTGTTGTGTTGCGCGACAATATGACAGGAAGCATCTTCGACCTGACTAATGGTGAATATACCTTCAGCACGGAAGCAGGTACCTTCAACGACCGCTTCGTATTGCTGACTGGCAATGTAACCAGCATTAGCACTGTGAAACCGGATAATGCCGATAACAACGATGCACCTACCTACACGCTGGACGGCAAGCCCGTTAAGGAGATGAAGGCTAACCGCCTCTATATCAAGGATGGTCAGAAAGTCATCAAGAAGTAGCATGAAGCAACGTCTATTACTATCACGCTTTACGGCCCTGCTACTCGTCATATTGGTGGGTAGCATAGGCGTGCATGCGCAATTCGACCCACCTGATCCGCCAGAGCCTGCCGTTAAGCACAAGGTGACGGTCAGTGTGTCGCCCAAGAATGCGGGTAATGTGTCAGGATCCGGTACCTACAAGAAAGGCGATGTGGTGTACATCCATACCTCGGGTATCAACGGTTTCAAATTTCAGTATTGGACGAAGAATGGTCAGCACTATTCTGACAATACATCGTTTCAATACACCGTCGAGGGTGAGAATGCTGATTTCGTAGCCGTCTATGAGTATGACCCTGCCAATCCTGCCGACCCTGAAGTTCACTACGACTATACGAACCGCCTGTATCTGGAATGTACACCATCTAGTGCCTGTTCATTCAATAGAACGAGTGGCGACTTGGTGGAAAGAGACACGTGGGTATCGGTTGCAGCCTATCCCAGTCAGGGCTTTGTCTTTCATGGCTGGTATGACAATGGCGAGAAGGTCAGCAGCAATATCAGTTTCCAGTATCAAATGAAAGACAGGGAGTGCCATCTGGTGGCAAGGTTTGAATTCGACCCGCCCAACCCAGAGGATCCTCCTTCAGTAGCTACGGATGTGGACAATCAGGTGCATAGTGGTGACGTGAATAACGATGGCGTGACCGATGTCTCGGATGTCGTGGTACTGGTGAATTGTTATCTTGCCGGCACGTTAGACACGCTGGATCCCATCGTTGCAGATGTCAATGCTGATGGTGTAGTGGACATATCAGATGTCGTTGCCATCATCAACAAATATCTGAGTAACCATTAAAGTACTGTATAACAAGAAATATGATTTCAATTATAGCGGCTGTGGCCAAGAATAGGGCCATTGGTTTTGAGAATAAGTTGATATACTGGTTGCCGAACGATCTGAAGCGCTTTAAGGCATTGACGACTGGGCATACGATTATCATGGGGCGTAAGACGTTTGAGTCATTGCCCAAAGGAGCACTACCCAATCGTAGGAATGTCGTGTTGTCACGAACAACCAAGGAATTGCCTGGTTGTGACATTTAC
>JAEEGL016132224.1_pt1 | contig 16006 bp, 11 predicted proteins | sample 9134231 | NCBI WGS metagenome assembly JAEEGL01 (sample SAMN16246548, study PRJNA631951) | gut metagenome | biome: gut microbiome; feature: rumen; material: fiber-attached | host: Bos | place: Iran: Karaj | collected 2018-10 | reverse complement strand
TTTACCCTTTTCCTCATAGATGAAAACCGGTGACCATTTCGTCTTATGGGAACTGTCAACCACCTCATTGCCATTCTTGATATCGTAGGTGGTTTCCATCCAATACTCGCCCACAAAAGCATTCTTTGCTTCAGGGCTGATTCCGTCACAACTTGCCAAAGAGATAGCAAGGAGTGGGATGAGGATAAGCGATAGTCTTTTCATAGCCTTATTTACCAATCGTTATCGTTCTTGTTCTTAAGAATGTACTTCTCAATATCATTGGCCATCTTATTCATCAATACTATACATGCATCGTAAGTAGGCTTTTTCATGGCAGGCTTATCTGTGCACGCTTCACCTTTGGCTGCGCAGCATGTCCCAAGGTAGAAGTCGTATAATTCAACACGATCTCCTCTTTGATAGTACTTTGCTTTGTCGCACGAAACCTTAATGCGCATACGATTTTCCTTGAAGAAAACGTCAACTTTATGCTCCACGTCGCAATGATAGATTAGATGGAAGTTTATTGAGGGGAGGTAGTTGTCATAAACATATGCTTGCACCCATTCTCCCTTAACGCTAATTCTATCTTCATTATTCAGGATAAGATGGTTCTCTTTGTCCTTGTTGTTGTATAGATCCCCCAAAAATGATAGGACTAAATCATGCATAGTCGCAACCGACATGTCAGTGTTCTCAACCACTTTAGTCAATACAATTGCGTTCTCGTCAATTGTAATCTCCTGCGCTTTCACATTGAATAATGCAAAACCGACCATTAATAATAACAATCCTCTTTTCATTGTAGTTTGATTTTCAAATCGGCTACAAAGGTACTACAAATTTTTGGATTGTCCAAATTATCAGGGAGAAAAGTGGAAAAAATCTTGATTTTTTCGCGTATAAGCGTGGATATAAAAAAAGAGACCCCGAAAAATCGGAGTCCCCGGGTGGTACGTGTCAGCCGAACTGTAACACATCCCTAGCAAAAGTCACGCTACTTCCACCGTCCATGTTTCGCGTGATAGGAAGGCCTTCAAGCCGCCTGCTACAAACTTTTAGAAACTAAAAGCGGCTGCGAACTCTGAAAACCTATAAGGTGATTCAAACCATCCGGGACAGGGTTGTAGCCCAAAAAGTCCGCACAGATGGCTCAAATCTTCAGTCTTTCAAGGGAACGGGAGGCTCCACTTTCGCGGTCCACCCCCCGCATACGACACCTACATACTTCGCTCAAACAGTCTTTCTGTAGGTGAAGGGTGGTACGTGTCGGCCGAACCGTTACACATCCCAAATATAATGTCGCATTGTCAAAATCGTTGTCGCTGACAATATTACTCACCTGCGCTGTATAGTGAACGACGGTGCAAAATTACTGCTTTTCTTTGACATGTGCAAATTTTGCGCCAAAAAAATGCGAAAATTCTGCAAATTGAGCGCGTTAGGGATAGGAAGGAACGATTTATCGTGTACAAAGTGCGGTACTCCTGGATAAGCCCGACGGAGCAGTCTTCGAGAAAATCACAGCTACGAGGCAGTCTTCCGGAATTTCACGGCTGGCGGTGGTTGATAGTCTTCAAGCGAGTACGCTGTGAGGAGTCTGTTGCAGAAGCGGAGCGACCGCCATGCGGTCTGCAATAGACTCCGAGCAGTCGCACAGTACATAGCGGCTATCAACGGGCGACAGTCTTCGAGGGAAATGCGCTGCCGAAGTAGTCTTTGGGGGATTTGCGGCTGCTCCGGAACGCCCAAAATATAGTCGTCAGAAACAAAACCGGAAAATTCCGTAACCTCGTCACCTTTTGGCGTAAGCCCTTGATTTTTATAGGTAACACGATAGTTACACAATGTTACCAGAGGTTACCAAAAGTTACATAAAGTTACCAAAGGTTACAAATGAAGTAACTAAATAAACATAGGTAAAATAAGCGAATTGCAGCGAATGTTACAAAGTTACCGCCATTCGGTCGGCAATTTGAAAGCGAGTGTGTAAAAAAACGTGCCTACTCGTCGCGAGCAAGCACGTCCACAGAAGTAAAAAAAATGCTTTGACTCTGTCAAATTACAGTCACCTAAAGGAGAGTCAGGCCTTTAGGCTTTGTTACTGAAAGTTACTTGGGAGGCGCGTCCGATTGCGCAATGATGGCGCGATGGACGTAGGCATATTCGCCCGGGTCGAGCATATCCTTGGCGCGGAACATAAAAGCCTTGGCTTTCTCCGTATGATGCTTGATAATGGTGTTGCCCTGTTCGTCCTGCGTGTAGTAAGGGATATTGACATATCGGGTTTTGTTAACCCCGTCGAGCGGATCAACAGCATCCTTTATATGCAGGTGATTACGCAAATATGTCCGAACCGTATCGGAAGGCAGGCGGTATATCTCTGGCACCATTTTCTTGAGCACGTTAACGGAGATGATATAGTCCTCTTTTGGGAAATCGAGGAAGAGCGTTTTAACAGCCTCCCTAATCTCCTTGACCGGCACAGGCTGCTGGGCGGCTTTAAGATCGAGCAAAGCTTGTGTCTCAATCATCTCTTCCGTGAACCACATACGGCTCTGCGATTCCTTTATGTGCATCTGACGAGAGAGCAGGAAGGACATGAAACCGGGAATCTCATCGCAAAGTATCGGCAGTATCTCCGGAATAGTTTCCTCCTCCGGAATAGGCGACAGTTTGCGCACCCAAAAGCGCACCTCGTCTTCTTGGGTGTATATGAACCGTGTCTCGTTGTTAGAACAGAGGACGTATTTGGTGAAGTTCTCGATTTCCTCATGGTCTTTGCCCTTGCGCTGCATCGGCATACGCTTGGCCGTTGACATCATCTTCAGTCGCTCCGTGACACGTGTATTGTCATCGAGCGCTGTTTCATCCACACCCACGATAAGCTTGCCGCTGACCAAGGCATTAAATTCAGAGGTGATTTCGGAGTTGCCCACGATGATGGCGTTGTTGCCATACATTTCCCGGAGCAGATCCAGGAAAGAAGTCTTTCCGGTTTGGCGCTCGCTACTAACGAGGCAGAGGATTGGCAGGATTTGCATGGGCTTCAGATAGAGCAGCTGCATATAATCGTAGCCGAGTTCAATCTGATCGCCAAATATATGCTCCATGAGCATCTTTATATGGGGAAATGGGCCTGCCTGCGCCTCATAACTGAGTGGGCTGTATAAGTTATAGCAATCGGCAATGACCGGCTTGTAATCAACGTGAGAAGGCAGGTTGATAAAAGCCTTATACTTGTGGATATTGGCGATTTGGTCCTTACCGAAATCATCTATGATAGTTTGCTTGCGGCGCGGTGTCAGTTTGGACTCTAACTGACCGGTGCGGATATTGGGCTTCTGAATCATCTGGAAGTAGTCGTCACCGACGCGCACAAAATCCTTAATGGCCAGCGGCATAGCGCGCTGCACTTTCTCCTCTTTGGTATCGTAGATATATACCATCTTCTCATAGATAAACTCCTGCTCCCTGATGACATCCTCCCAGCGGTGGTAGAAACTGTCAATGCTGTCCAAGCAGAAGAGTTTCTTGAGGCGCTTTATCTGTTCGCGCACGTTCATCCGGAAGAAATAGCGGTTATTCATACCGGCATCGGTAATATCCGCGAGAATTTCTGCCGCTTTCCCCTTATAGGCAGGCGTGAGGAGAAGGTCGTCAAGGCCTTTTGGGTTGTCTATAAGGCTTTCCGATTTGACGTGCGCAAACTCAATCTGAACGGACGAGAAATCGACGAGCAGATCACGTGTGTTGAGGATGGCGTTATAGAATGTCCGGGGACGACGGGAAAGATCTCGTTTCTTCTCGAAATCTTTCATGGAGATATTGAAGCAGTCGCCATCATAGAGCAGGACGACTGTCTTCACGTGGCAGGAGTTGATGAGCAACTTGATATCGTTGTGCAGTTCGTGGGTGGAAGAGTCGGCATAATGGGTAATGGAGCCAAGCCCTACGACATCAAAGCCATACAAACTACCACACATCGCCTTGAAATAGCCTTCCGTCAGGATAAGGGTGTCGATATCCTCATGGTTCTTGAACTTTTTGAGGAGATTAGGCGGAAAGAACGGATAAGTACCTTGGCCCTTAGGGAAATTGTATTTCTTGGAGTCGCCCTCTTTGATGTTCTGTGGCGCGATACGTGTAACGTAGTAGGGGATAAGACGCTTGACATTGGACTGGTCGTAGGTCTTGCCCATGTTGGGATCAAAGTACTGTACGAGCCAGCCGTGAAGCGTATAGACGAGAATTTTAATGTTCCCGTCTTCGTCTTCGCTAAAAATGTCAAACGTTCCCTTACCGTCGCGGCCATCAACACCAGTGTCAAACTTGAGTGTGATTCGGTTCTGCTTGAGAGTCAGACCCATCTCATCAAAGACACGGCGCTGGAGATAGGACTTCTCCGGTTCGGACGGCTGCTCCTGTAGAGCTGCCTCGTCCTGTTCCTGTAGGGTAGTTTGTCCGGCTATGTCCTTCTCACTTTGCTCCATACTTCTCTGCGATATAGTCGAGCACGTTCAGCATCTCAGTAGCTGCCAGGTACTCAAACGGGACTTTATCGAGATTGGTTGAAGGTCCACAGAAAGCCACCTCAAAGATAAGGCAGTTCTGGAAGACCTGTTTATCGACCAAGAAAAACTCCTTACGGAAGAAGGCAAAGACATCCATGTTGCCTGACAACTCCGTAATAAGGTCGGCTAGAGCACAGCCGGTAATATAGTCCTTCGCAAAATCGTCATAGACGATATAGCAACGTGTAAAGTTCCGAACATCGGAACAGACCGAGAAATGACGGTCAAAGCCTGTAATTTTACTCATTTGGATACCTCTTTAGATATTTCTCGTAAATAGCTTGCACAATGGGCTGCTCCGATCTGGTCCAGCCTGTGCCGTTTTTCATCCGGGTATAGAAGGTGGATTTCCCCCAACCGGTAGCGTTCGTCACTTCAAAGAGAAACTCCTCCTTGACTTCCCGGTCGAGGGAACGATAAAAGTTCCAGTACTCCTGACCGGCATTAACGCAATTCGAGCTTTTTCTGATGTTTGTAGCCTTTTGCATATTTGTATACTATTGGGTAGTTAAACATGTATGCGATACCGTTGATAATCTCCCTTCGCTTCAATGAGGGTGTTGCCCCTCCGTTGAGCCATAAATAGTAGCATGATTTTGAGACCTCACAAAACCTCAAAACGGCACTTTTAACCTCTGCTTTATCCGTTTTTGATACGTTTTGAATGAAAATCTTAAATCTTTCGTCATTTTTTTTCATTTTTATTTGGTTATTTTGGAAAAAATGTGTACCTTTGTCGCGATTTCCGGTGCAAAGATAATACATTTTGAATTATTATGCAACTTTTTGCACCAAAAAATGAGAAAAAATATCGTTTTTCCACCGAAAAGGGAGGAAAGTAAAAGAAATGCGCACATGAATGAGCAAATTACAGAGCGAGTGAATGAATATCTTCGCATCAAAAACATCAAAAAAGTAGAGGTTGCCAAGGTCATTGGATGGGGGCAGGCAAAACTCATTTCGCAACTGAACGGAACGAGGGGTATTTCCGTGGAGTTACTGTGTGCGCTTTTCGAGCATTATCCGGACTTGAGCAAGGATTATGTCTTCTCTGGAACGGGCAAACCGGTGCTGGATGCAAATGAGATGAAGACTGTCAATGAGCAGATGGATGAACTGAAGATCCAGTTGAGAGAGAAGGATGCCCAGATTAAGGTGCTGAAGAGTCTTATTAAATAATATAAGATGAACGCGTGCGCGCGTGTCTATATCTTTTCCAAGCGTTGGAAAAAATTTGGAAAATGTTTGGAAAAAGTGTTTTCTGCTACAAAATGAATTTTTTTTGAAAAAAGTTGCCAAAAAACTTGCGTATGTCAAAAAAAAGCAGTACCTTTGCAGCGGATTTCAAAGAGTTGAAATCGTGTCAAAGCCGGGTCAAAATCGGGTCACGATTTTCCGGTTAGGCAGGAAAACAGAAGTAAAAACTAGTCAAAAACCAACGTAAGAAACTGGTAATGCATATGGAGCAGTTTCGGGGGTTCGAATCCCTCACTCTCCGCTCCAACGCCTTGATTTATAAGGGGTGCAGAAGGTAAAACGTTGATTTACACAACGATCAAGAGGAAAGTTGTCTGAGTGGTCGAAAGAGCTGCACTCGAAATGCAGTGTACCCAACTAGTGGTACCGGGGGTTCGAATCCCTCACTCTCCGCTTAAAAAGATTAGGGGCATCCCGATGGGACGCTCCTAATTCTTTTTAGAGAAGTCCGAGGGCCTTCTCAACCCTCGGTCGGGAGTTCTTAGCTCGGCTTATCAGCCTCGCACGATTATTGCCTATGGCAATTTTCGAATCCCTCACTCTCCGCAGGGTTAATGAAAAGGATGTCCAATAACGAGGCATCCTTTTTCAATTATATAGAATTGATGTTTGGCACAGAAATTGTAGATGCACATGCGTGTTTCGAAAATGGCTGATATTAACTGTGTCTCTTATGTTCGTGCTACCTCTGGCAGCACGGAGACATAAATCAGTTGTGCCGGACTCGCTACAACGGATAGACATAAAGATTCATATAGCAGGAAAAGATAGTTCGGACGGAAAAGATTTGCATTTCATTATGCAACGAGTTGAAGGCGGTTCGTTTATGATGGGAGCCACAACGGACCAATACGATCCTGAGATTTATACGGACAAACCGGCTCACCTTGTTTTTCTTTCACCTTATTATATAGCCACAACGGAGGTAACCGTCGAGTTGTGGCGAGCGGTGATGCCCGAATGCGAAATCATTAGCCCAAAGGGCTATCCGACTATTCCTATTTCCTATGTGTCATGGAACGACAGCCAGGAGTTTGTGCGTCGTTTGGATAGTATTACAGGCTATCCGTTTCGTCTTCCTACAGAGGCGGAATGGGAATATGCTGCGCGCGGAGGAAACAAGAGCAAGTCTTTCCGTTTTGCGGGAGGAAACATAGCGGATAGTATAGGGTGGACTTATTCCTCTTCCGGAAACTGGAAACATCCGGTCGGGCGCAAGCGTCCCAATGAATTAGGGTTGTACGATATGACGGGAAATGTGTCCGAATGGTGCCAAGATATTTATGGAGCCTATCAGTTAAGCACTCTTCCTAATCCTTGTGGCGCAGATACCGGTTCATATCGTGTAGTACGAGGCGGCAGTTATGATGAATGTAATGCCAACAGCCATATATCTGTACGCCGATGGTATGTCCCAGAGACTTCTGCTGAATATATCGGATTCCGCGTGGCCTTTACCTTACCTAACGATCCTATGATGCAAGTTCAACAGGAAGAACCTCCTTTGACTCGCTCCGTTCGTATTAAGGGAAAGAAAGTTCGATTTGTCTATGTGCCGGCAGAGCAACCTTATTATATATCGGATGAAATAGAGCGTGGTCTTTGGCGCAAAATCATGCAAAAAGATGCACCGGATAAGATTCAAAATATCGCTCTCGGAATGAGCAAGGCGGAACGTGTTCGCTTTGCGGAATTTTGCAGTCGTTTGTCCAATGAGGCACTAAATGTCGCATCTGCGGAACAGATTGTTGCAGCAGAGCAGCAAGGAATTATTGAGCCATTCCAGCCGGATGTAAGTCACCGGCATAAGAAACGGAGTGTTCATCAAATTCAGCGAAAAAGGAAGGCTGTTGATAAATTTTCTCCATGGACGGAATTAGTAGGCGTGAAGTTGCCTAAACCGGATGATCCTGTGTTATTGCAATTTAAGAAAGCAGACGATGAATCCCGTCCGCTAAGATTAGTTATATATACATCAAAACAATGAAATACGTTATTTGGGCACTTAAGTTATTGCTTGTATTGATTTTCTCGTTCTCATACTTATGTATGATGAAAGTTTTGTATTGCGGCTGTTGGGCTTGCAATATTGGTGTCGCCATCGGAATTTTAGGACTCTTACTCGGACTATGGGATAGAGGTAGCGAGTTGTACAAAATCATAAAGGGGGAATAAGTAATACCGCAAAGTTTGGAAGTAAAAATGCACAAAAAAACAAGGACTGCTCCGAGGGGCAGTCCTTGTTTTTTGTATCATAGTACGTCAGTACTGTTTATCTTACTTGTGCGCCTTGGGCGTTGAAGATCTTGCCGTCACGGAGGATGAGGAGTTGGCCGTTACGGAGGATCTTCTCAGAGCCGTTGGACGGAGTAACTACCTGGTCGATAGCGGTCGGCTGCAGCGGTGCGTTAGTCGGCTGGATAGTTACCGCCTGGATGTAAGCACCGGCAGTAACGGCGTCTTCCATACGGGTAGCGATACGAGCGGGAGCCGTCGAACCACCATTAGCGTGGAGGTAGATGACTACGTGTACAGGATTTTCTACGTTGTAATGAACGATAGCCCATCCCAGTTCAGCTTGCTCGATGGAGACAGACTCTTTACCATCAATTTTCAGTTTGAGTTGGTATCCACCAAGGGTCATACATTGGATTTTAATGTCGCCTTCTCCGGCAGGGATGTCGAAGGTCAGCGCCCCCGGCAGGACTTCTAACCAAGCGCTGGAACCTGGGATCAGGGTCTCCAATGCTGTTGCTACCTGTTCGTCAGAGAGAGAAGTGGAAATTTCCAACTGTCCGGTCTCCTCGTTGAAGGTGTTTTCTACGGTAGCATTGAAGATTACGCTCTCGTTGCCTTCCGGATCGGTCTGGGTGAAGTCAATCGTTGTTACTTCATTGTCCGGAACGACTACCGGAGCCTTACCAATCTCTACATCTTTTGCGGGCGAATAATTGACGCCCTCCACGAGCATGAAGCCGCCGTGTTTGAAGATAACGTTCGGGGTCAGAATCTCAATACCCTTACCATTGGTCTCTTCGGCCTTTGTGAATTCGTTACAAGCGATAGCCTGCGTCTGACCGATTGCGTGGAGATAGGTGCCGGTTGAGATGCCAAGACTGTTGGCCAGGTAAAGACCATATTGGTTACCCTCCGCGTGCATGGAAACTTGGTGAAGCTTGAAGTCGTGTGCATTAACCGCCTTGTCGTATGCGAGAATATTCAGTTGGTCGTCTTTTCCTTCGCCCATCACTGCGATAGCGCCTCCTTCCGACATGAGGCCGTATTGTGCGCCTACGATAGAGTTGATGCCGTGTGCAACGATATATGCTACATGCTGGCCTTCTACTTTGATCACACCGGCTTTGATATCTGCAGCAAGCGCAGTTACGTCAATATTCCAACCATTGAGGTGCAGGAAACGCTTCTCGAGATCAAACGTAACTTCATGCGAACCGTCGCCTAATACGTCATCGGCGTTCAGGGAGGTGACGTTAATGCCTTTTACCTTGATACCATAGGTGAATACATGCAGGGTATAGGAAACGATAGCAGGGTTGTAGGTCTCATTGCCGTAGGTCTCGCAGTAAATCTGTGCGTCACCTTCGCCCACGATGGTCACCTCACCGGTAGCCTCGTTCACTTGCGCTACGTTCGGATTAGAACCATAGTATTTGTTGATAGCGACACCGCTGTTGTTGATGATTGTCGGCAGGGTATAAGGAAGACCTAATTCTACGGTAGCCACCTCTGCGCTGAAATGAATATCCGGCGTCTGTTTCGGACGCGCTACAACGGTCAGATCGTAGTATCCCTGAGTAGGATAGTACTCGTCGTTACCGTCAAAGATTGCATAAATCTTCGTAGTACCCGGAGCGACCATATAGACGTTACCGAAGTTATCCACGGTAGCTACGTTCGTATTGGTGGACGTCCAGTGTTGTACGTAAATCTCAGCACCTGCCGGATAAATCATCGGGAAGACGGTCAGGGTGTTACCTACTGTGTCCACATAGTTCATGTTCGGGCTGAAGGTAAGATATGCCTGATTCTTCGGGGCCTCTACGTAGAGTTCGTAGGAGAGCGTAACGCCATTCCAGAGATCGGAGCCGGTCCAAGTAGCCGTAATGGTTGTGTGACCTACGGTGCCGGTCGGTGTCACGGTGTTTCCGCGGCCGATAGTGGCGATGCTCTCGTCGGAGGAAGTGAACGTACATTGCGAAGGACTCACGTACAGATCCACGAACTGCAGATAGTTGTTGACGGTCCGCAACTCTTTGATGATGAGTTCCAAGTGTGGCGCGCTAAATACGTAACTGCCGTCGGTGTTTGTCGGTACGTGTATCTCTGTACACTCCTCGCGACCGTCCAAAAAGCGTGCTACCGGCGTACCCGGGAGAACGGTGTAATGGATTGTGTGGTTGGACGGACAAACGGTAGCCCCTGTTTCGCCGTTGCCACCTTCTGCACCGCCGCCGGAACTGTTTACAAACCAATTCTCCGTGTAGGTGACATCTGCCTGACCGACACCGTTAAAGAATACGCAGTCGTAGCCGCCTTCATTGGTCGTACGAACGATCTGTTGGTCGGAGGATGTGAGGTTTGTCAAATGGCTGTGGAGGTGGGTCAGATACTGACCATACTCGCCTACATGCACTGTAGCGCTAACTTCGTACGCCGTGCGGTCGGCAGCCTGACCGGGGAAGAGGTCCGGGGTAAACTGACAATCCTGCGCACGTAAAGATTGAGAAACGAGCGTTAGCGCGATAAGCGCCAGGCTCCAAAGAGTAGATTTTTTCATGTTTTTGAATTTGTTAGTGTTAAATATAGAGAATTGTTGTGTCTCACACTATTCGGCTGCAAAGATACAATAAAAAAATGACGTACGCAAGAAAAAAATAAATTTTAGTTACTTTTTGTAAAAAATTATGCTTGGATGGGTACGATAAGTTCGGAGATAGTGCCGTTGATTTCGAGGGCGAGGACGAATGATTGTACGGTTAGTTTGCTGGAAAGGCGCAGATAGCCGGCCTGTGCCGTTGGCAGGAGGGCAGCCAGGATGCTGTCTAACATCCGCCGGAGAGCTTCGGGCGAGATGGTTATCTGGTTGACGAATGGCGTAAGGCGTAGTTGTGGCGTTAGTCCTGCGTCGCGAATTTCCGCCTCATGGTTGGCAAGCCAGGTGGTTAAGAATGTGCTGAGATCGATGGTATAATGCGTCACTTGGCGCTCCGTACGGAAGATTAGCCCGAGTCCCCGGACGGTCTCGATGGGATTTTTCTTGTCAAATCCCATTTTGCGCCGCAAGGCGTTCAGGTGCACGTCGATGGTTCCCGGGTCGTATAGGAAGCGTTCACCCCAGACCTGTTCGATGAGTTCATCGCGTGAGCAGAGTTTGTTTGGGTGCGTACAGAGATACTCCAGCAGGCCGAACTCCAGACTCGTTAGATGGATATCTTTTCCGTCTTTACGCGCGCGCTTGAGTGCGCGATCTATTTCTATATGCGCGTTAATGGGGGTAAACATATTTTTGTTACGATTTCAGTAAAAAAGTCTTGCAAAAGTACTGAAAAATTCGCAAATATGCAAGTTTTTGGTACTTTTTTTGAATTTTTCTTGCATATATGACAAAAAAGTAGTACCTTTGCAGTCGTTTTGTTACTTTGTGCAAATAAAATACAACAAAATACAAACATTATTAACAAAAACAATTAATTTATGAAGAAAATTTTTACCCTTTTTCTGGGCATTGTATTTGCCCTTAGTGCTGTAGCTGCTCCGTTGCAGTTTGGCAAGAAGCACGTGGCTCAGCTTCCTGAATTTGCAGAGCGTGTAGAGGCTAAAAAAGCAAATGCTTTGAAAGCTCCGAAGGCCGTGAAGGAAGTAGAGGTTGTGAATGTAGTAGCATTAGAGGAGCAGTATTATGCTCAGTATGGTATTTATGTGTACGTACTCGTCGGTGAGGATGGTACTCTTTTCTTCTTCTGTTTTCCTTCCACGGGTGCTGATCCTGTAGTGTTGGACCAGACGTATTCGTTAAACGACATGGCTGCAGATTATTGCTACTATGATTACGGTGGTTATGGTGTTTATACCATTCCTTTCACGTCTGCTACCTTCAAGAAGACTATGAATGACGGTTCAGTTATGATCGAAGCATACGTAAGTGATCAATATGAATATGAGTATCAGCTGACTTATGACGAGGCATCTATCCCGCAGGCACCGGAAGGTGGTACTTTCAGTGATCTTGAAGTAGAAGGCAATACTTGGACAGATAGTTGCCAGTATATCCTTTCTAACGATTCGTTGTCGTTCTATTTCGCATTCGATATTGAGAATCTGGTATCCGGTCAGACTTATACCGAGAGCAATATGGTTGCTAAATATACCGGAATTGTATTCAACGAATATACCATCATCAACGTTTCTACTCTGTCGTTCGTAAAGACGGATGGCCAGGATGGCGCTTATTCGATTTCCGCAACTATCGTAGATGAGAATAATAACACGTGGAATGTATCGGGTAGCTATGTTCCCGAGATTTCCGACATGACGTTTGCTTTCAGTGCAGATGCCAACGGAATTACTGTAACTCCGTCGAATAATGATGACGCGTGGGATTGGATCGTAGTAAGTGATGCTGTCTTCTCCCAATACGGTGCTGATGAAATCGCTGCGTCTATTTACCAGCAGTATGGAGACTACTATGCATCATCGGGCGCAGCTACCTTGACGTATGCTGAGCAATTGGCAAATTATCTTAAAGCAGCAGGTAACTATTACCTCGTAGTATGGGGTGCCGGCGAGAAGAACGTAACTACTCCGGCAGCATATTACCTGTTTGTAGTAGATGATTCGATGCTGGCTGTCGAGAATGCAGAGGTAGCAGTAAAGGCCGTTAAGCACATTGAGAACGGCGTTCTCGTTATTGAGAAGAACGGCGTTAAGTACAATGCGCAGGGTGCTATCGTTAAGTAATTAACAGATCGTAATAGCGAAAAAACAGTCACTTCGGTGGCTGTTTTTTTGTGTATATAGGGGAGTGCGGGGACGTGAGCCAGTTGTAAGTGGGGTGTTAAGGGAGGGGGAAGGGAGTAGTGCCCCTGCGTAATAGTAGCTAAATGTACGCGTAAGAAGCAAATAATAACTAAATAACAACTAAATAATAACTAAAGAAGAACTAAATAAGAACTAAAGAGTTATGTAAAATAGAATGCAAAAAGTTTCATATTCTATTGCGTATTTCAGAAAAAAGCAGTATCTTTGCAGAAAATTTTCGATTACGAGGAAAATTGAATTATGAGGAAAATTGAATTATGAGGAAAATTCTTATAGTTATATGCATAGCGGTCATAGCGCTGAGTGCAAAAGCAGAACGAGCCAGGGTGGTGGAGCAGGAGCGAGTCGGCATGGTGGAGCAGGAGGATAGTATTCGGATTGAAGCTACCAATCTTGTTTTTGCGGAGCAATCATACGGGGCCATGAGTTTCGGTTATTTGACAGGCGGTTCGACCGAATGGGTAGTAGAAGGCTATTTGTTTTCGAATGGCAGTTATTTTAAGACTTATTCTTCCGAGGCGAGTAATATTCAGATAAATGTGGTGGATTCCAACAAAGAAGCATTTCGATTAGTAGTCTCGACCGCCACCTTGTCGCAAACCGCCACAGGCAGTCTTTTTACGGCGAGCGGTACAGACTCTTTAGGTCGTGCATTCGATATTCATCTGACTTATACGAAATCTACGGGAATCGATACCGTCCGCTACACCTTTACAGAGCAGACCTATATTGATGATTACGGACCGGATTACTTTTTAGTGGCAGAGAGCGATTTGTATCTGCTGTATCTGGATTACTACAGCGATACAGAGGCCGGTGTATTCAGTACAAAGAATAATGATTTTTATGCCAAGTACACCATTCTTTATAAGATTTTCGGGACCGACACTATTCCGATGCGTTACAAAGAGATCGACGCCGTCATTACAGAAGATGAGACGGGTTTTGATATTCAGGTAGATTATAATGCCAATTCCGGAGTATATTATATCTTCACGGCTCGTAGCGAGAAGGCCCATGCGGAAGACACCGTCCAGATCTGTCTCACGGATGTCGTTTTTGAGAAGTTGTCTCCATCGCAAGCGCAAAGCAAAGGCTACTCGCATCATATAACTGCCACTCCTGCCGATATGTCTTATACGATCGTCTTTGCCGTTGTTCCGTCGAATTTAGAGGGTTCGTTTACTGAAGAAGATCTAAATATGGACGAGACCTATATAGAGATAGGCGGGGAGACTTTCATGATTGCTGATGCGGAGTTTAGCGGAAGACGCAATTTTGACGGAAGTTATACGTTGGAGGGCTGGTTCCTGGCGAAGAACAATATCTTGTATGAGTTTGTTTTTGCTCCGTCGGAAGATGTTTTGGGTGTAGAGAATACCGCCCAAGGCGCTGAGGTAGTCAAGTACTTGGAGAAAGGTGCGCTTATCATCGAGAAGCGTGGAGTTCGGTATAATGCGCAAGGATCAGTAGTTCGTTAAAAAGTTGAACAATGGATTGTTGAAAACTTTTTATTTTGGACAACTTTTAATGTTTTTTAAAAATGCAAATTGCTGAAAATAAGCGATTTGCATTTTTGTTTTGGACAACTTTGCAAAATTGTTGAAAAATTTTCTTGCCAAAAAATTTGCACAATTCAAAATTTTGTAGTAATTTTGCACTCGATTTCGCTCGAATAAATTATACAGATACATTATACATATATTATGGAAACATACATTATCAAACGTGACGGTAAACGCGAGTTGTTTACCCTTGACAAAATCAAGAATGCGATCAGTAAGGCATTCTTAGCAGTAGGCGCCTTTGCAACGGAAGAGACGTTAGGCGCCGTGTTATCTCACTTACGCGTACATGACGGACAGACCGTTGAAGAGATCCAGAACCAGGTAGAGGTGGCGTTGATGGCAGAGGGATACTACCAGGTGGCGAAGGCGTTCATCTTGTATCGCCAGGGCCATACGGAGGATCGTGAGACCCAGCAGCGTCTGGATTTCATGATGAACTACGTTCAGGCAAGCAACGCCGCAGAGGGTTCGAAATTTGACGCGAACGCTAACGTAGAGCACAAGAACATCGCTACGCTGATCGGCGAGCTGCCGAAGCAGGGCTTCATCCGTCTGAACCGCCGTCTGTTGACCGAGCGCATCAAAGAGATGTTCGGCAAGGAGCTGAGCGACAAGTACATGAGTTTGCTGAACCAGCACTTCATCTACAAGAACGACGAGACGAACCTCGCGAACTACTGTGCGTCGATCACCATGTACCCGTGGCTCATCGGCGGCACGAAGTCGATCGGCGGCAACGCTACGCCTCCGCGTAACCTGAAGTCCTTCTGCGGCGGATTCATCAACATGGTGTTCATGGTCAGCTCGATGCTCTCAGGCGCGTGCGCTACGCCCGAGTTCCTTATGTATATGAACTACTTCATCGAGAAGGAGTACGGCGAGGATTACTACAAGCGTGCCGATGAGGTAGTGGATCTGAGTCTGAAACGCCGCACGATCGACCGCATCATCTGCGACTGCTTCCAGCAGGTTGTTTACAGCCTGAACCAGCCGAGCGGTGCCCGTAACTTCCAATCGGTATTCTGGAACATCAGCTACTACGACCGCTACTATTTCCAGAGCCTGTTTGAGAACTTCCGTTTCCCGGACGGCGAGGCGCCTCACTGGGACAGCCTGAACTGGCTGCAGAAGCGATTCATGAACTGGTTCAACGAAGAGCGTACGCGTTCGGTGCTCACGTTCCCGGTAGAGACGATGGCGCTGCTGGCGGAGAATGGCGATATCAAAGACAAGGAGTACGGCGATTTCACGGCAGAGATGTACGCGAAGGGTCACTCTTTCTTCACGTACGTGAGCGACAATGCGGACAGTCTGTCCAGCTGCTGCCGTCTGCGTAACGCGATCACGGACAACAGTTTCAGCTACACCCTCGGCGCCGGCGGTATTTCCACGGGTTCGAAGTCGGTATTGACGATCAACCTGAACCGCGCTATCCTGTACGCCGTACGTAACAACATCCCTTATCAGGCATATGTAGCGGACGTAGTCGATCTGACGCACAAGGTTCAGCTGGCTTACAACGAGAACCTCAAGAACCTGCAGGAGAAAGGCATGCTGCCGCTCTTC
>JAEEGL014677535.1_pt1 | contig 16006 bp, 12 predicted proteins | sample 9134231 | NCBI WGS metagenome assembly JAEEGL01 (sample SAMN16246548, study PRJNA631951) | gut metagenome | biome: gut microbiome; feature: rumen; material: fiber-attached | host: Bos | place: Iran: Karaj | collected 2018-10 | reverse complement strand
TGAGGAGCTCCGTCCGGCGGCTGGCGTTGTGTGTTTCATTCATGTTTCAAGATGATTGTGACGGCCCCCGCGACGAGGACTGCCTGTATGCCCGGCTGCATCCCCGGGAGGGAACCCTTGGTGTGAAATAGATAATCGTGTTGCTCGTGTGTCATACGAGGCGGCTCAATAGGGAAGCGCGGGAAGGTGTTTCCTAACCGTGTCGAGGACTCTCCGGGCGCTAGCGTGACAGTTTGCACCAATCACGAGGGACGGCTTGAAGGGGGAAGGACCGTTCCCCTCCAGGGAGAGCCCGCTGGCGATGCTCTCGCTGATGACCTCCTTGATCTTGTCGAGATGTGCCTCCTTCTCCGGACGGGTGATGGCTGCCGCGAGGGCGGCCGCGAGAAGGACGACAAGGGTAGTTAAGAGTTTTTTCATACTTATTTGATTCCAAGCAGTTCCAATTGTTCTAGCTGTTGTTCTAGTTCTTTTATATGCTTTTTGATTGTATTGGGCTCTTCATATACTCTCCATCCATTAACAACCCCATTATAAAGCGCCGCTTTTTGTATGGCCGAAAAGTTTCTTCCCAGCATTGATGCAGCTCCATTTATAGAATCAAACTCTTTTATCTCTTTTGATTGCACGTTAACAATAATAATTTTTCTTTTCTTGTACGGAGAACGGGTCGTTTCACTCATTTTGACAGTTCTATTATTAGTTCTATTATTAAACGTTGTGTTGTTTATTCTATAAAAGTAAGGAGTAAATTCCCATTGGTCTTTACTGAGATAGCGTTCAAGTAAGCCTCTCTCAGTATCATTTTCCCCTTTTCTTCCAACTGTACGAACTTCATAAATGTAAACAGTACGTTCCCTATCAATCCAGTCGTTAAGTTCGCGTACAAGTAACTTAGTAGAATTTACAGTTTCGTTTTCAAGGGCAATCATCAATCTCCTTTTTTTATTTTCATCACCGTTTTTGAAAACAAGAATATCACCTTTTAAAAACATAATGTAGAATTGTTTCAAGTTAATTGAGACCAATAATTCTATTCGTAATTATGTGGAGGTACTGATATCCAGTCCATATTACTCTTTGTTCTTTGTGTCCATGCAGATGGTGACCGGTCCGTCATTGACAAGGGAGACTTTCATGTCAGCTCCGAAGACCCCGGTACCGACTGGTTTCCCGATAGTGTCGGAGAGGGAACGGCAGAACTGCTCATAAAGGGGGATGGCCATCTCATGCCCGGCGGCACCGATGTAGGAAGGGCGGTTGCCCTTCTTGGTGGATGCCATCAGGGTGAACTGGCTGACGACGATGATATCCCCGCCGGCTTCCAGGATGCTGCGGTTCATGACTCCGTTTTCATCGTTGAAAACGCGAAGCCCGGAGATTTTCTTCACGAGATAGTCGATGTCTTCAGTGGTGTCCTCATGCCCAACGCCAAGGAGGACGAGAAAACCTTCGCCGATACTGGATCGCACGGACCCGTCAATCGTGACGGAGGCACTTCCGACCCTTTGGATGACTGCACGCATGGCTCAGAAATTAGTCTTGATGAACTCTTTGATATAGGTTTTCAGTTTCTCTCCCTCGAGGACCTTCACATCCCCGGCGAGGCCGATGCAGAAGCGCCCAACGCCCTCCATCATGCCGACCGTTCCCTCGTAGTACCACTTGCCGCCCTTCTCCTTGATGCCGCTCTCCGCGGTGGGGAACTCCTCGATAAGGAGGTTCTTCGCCCTCAGGGAGAGCTCCAGAAGGACCTTTACGCCATCGCCGTCATAGGCCATCCGGAAATCGTCAATCTTCTTCCGGTGGTGCTCCTCTTCGAAGGTCCAGTCATGGGGGAGGACATCCACCCACCCGATACGGGGAATCTTGAAGAGGCGGTTCTCCCTCTTCTCGATGTCGTAGGCCCACACGTCGATGTGGTTGTTCGTGAAGCCGAAGGGCTCCACAAGGCGGTCACGGACCTCTCCGGAGTTGGAGGATGCGTAGCTCCTCAGGAGTACCTGTTTGTGGTCATCCATGGCGTTCCGGAGAGCCTGGATGCAGGCGGAGTTCGACTTGCAGCCCTTGAACTCGTTGATGCTGGTGAGGTCATACACGACAGCGAGCTTCCGGTACAGCGAGGCTTTCAGGGCATTGGTGCTGTCGAGGTTCTCAATGAGGCTGCACACAATCTTGGCTTCCTCGTCCGAGAAGTAAACCATCTTGTCGAGGTCTTTCATGGACGAGGGGGCCTTCACAAGGCGGAACACGTTGCCGTGGATCTTGTCCACAACAAAGCCCAGCGCCTTGAGGGTATCGATGTACCTGTAGATGGAGCGTTCGGTGATGTCCAGTTTCTTGGCAAGTTCCTCAATCGTGTAATAGGTGTTCCCGGCCATGAGGCGCATGAGCCGGAAAATGCGTTCTACTCTGGGAAGGTCCATATGGTTATTAATTGTTGTTTATTGCATCTTTACAAAGGTATAATATTTCCTTGATTTATGACATATGTCGTCAAAGAATAACACGTGTGATTAACGGTAATGTCATGGGTTATTGCTTGAATCGGGGAAGTTAGGCGTAATTGCAGCCAATCTTATGCCAAATTACACCTGGCTGGCCACCGGCGGCAAGTCCGGTCTTAACGAGCGCCTGAACGTGCTTAGGAACCGTAAGGCTATCGTCTGGCTTGATGTGGACGGCTTTCAGGAGTGGATTGAGTAGCTGGGCCGGGTATGAGGTACTTGGCATCTCCGTCTCTCCTCTTCTGCAGCAGGTGGCCACGCCGGAGGACTTTGCGACTCATATTGACATTGCCGACTAGGTCACACACTACACTATTATTCTAGCGTAGCAAAGAATCTGGCTCATTCCATTCTCGACCCTTTTTCCGTGCTGAACCTTTCCTATTCGAGTATTGTTGATATTCCGTGAAAGGCTGATGGTTGAGCTAGCACAGCGTCTCCCAGGCGTTTATGGCCCCTTGGGGTGGAGGACTAACCAGCGCGTGAGCTTAATAGCGGAGAGGGCGTCCACGAGTCTGTAGCAGTATTGCGCTTACACAGCCTTGCAGCGAAGGATGATAACGAAGGTCGCTGGACTGTCGTTGCGTAGCAATCGGCAGACGAGCGAGTACCGTTTTCCTTTTTACATCGGCAATCTACCCATTTTCTTGTCAAGATCGGCCTTACTTCAATTGTTCTTATCGCATTGATTCCCAGCAGTTATGACAAGTATTCCGGTTCCTTTGTCGAGGCTATGGCGAAAAATGCTTATATTTGTACATTATTGCCTCTCGTAGAGAGCAATACAGGAAGCAAGTACTATTTAACTTACATCACATAATTTGCACGATGGCAAAGTATACCAACGCTGAGCTGGTGGACTATATCTCCGGGTGTAGTACGCTCGACAACGAAGTAAAAAGTCAAATTATAAAGATTCTTCGTGAAAACAAGACCTATGGCCTTGTCTGGGAGCGTAACCCTGAGGAAGCATATGAAATATTACGGGAAAAGATTGCTGTTTTTTCCGAAGTTAAGGATAAATGCATTCAATCATCTGATGCAGATGCTCCTAATCATCTTTTGATTGAAGGAGACAATTTGCATGTGCTCAGCTCACTTTGCTATACTCACGAGGGAAAACTTGACTTGATTTATATTGATCCGCCGTACAATTCCGGTGCAACGGATTGGAAGTATAACAACAATTATGTCGATGATAGTGACTCATACAAGCACTCAAAGTGGTTGTCAATGATAGAGAATCGACTTCAAATTGCCAAACGACTGTTAAACCCGCAGAACTCGGTTCTTATAGTTACTATCGATGAGAAAGAGTACTTACACCTGGGCTGTCTTCTCGAAGACATGTTCCCGAGTGCTCATATGCAGATGGTCAGTAGCGTTATAAACACCGCAGGAGCAACTCGTCAAAACGAATTCGCCAGAACGGACGAATATCTGTTTTTTGTGTACATTGGAGAATGTAAGCCTCAACCACTGCTATTAGGGCGTGATTGGCTGATTGGAAAGAGTTCAAATCAAGGCAAGATAACGTGGGACTCATTAAAACGCGCTGGAAGTCAAAATAAAAGACACGATAGTCCGGGATGCTTCTACCCCATATTTGTAAGCGAAGATGGAACACGAATAGTTGAAGTTGGAGACGCCCTTCCATTATGGCAGTCACGAGAAGATATAGTAGTTCCAGAGGGTACCGTGGCTATCTGGCCTTTGCATAGCGGTAATATAGAGGGACGTTGGCAAACTTCACCTGAGAATCTCAAAGACCTTATTAAGAAAGGCTTTGTGAAGATTGGCAAGTTTACCGGAGATGGAACGATGGCCATTTCGTATTTGAAACGTGGAGAGCAGCAAAAAGTAGAATCTCATTTCTACGAGATTATTGGTCATCGCGAAGATGGTTCTATTATCGTGAACGATGATATTCAGGATGCACCCTTCTTACCTGGAACTCAATGGAACATCCCAAGTCATAATGCCAAACAGAATGGTACTATTTTATTGAATTCCATCATAGGGAAAGATAAGTTCTCCTTCCCAAAATCATTATATGCAGTCCACGATGCATTGCGCTTCTTCGTCGCCGATAAACCAAATGCCATCATTCTTGACTTTTTCGCCGGTTCTGGTACAACAATGCATGCGACTATGATGTTAAATGCCGAAGATGGTGGTCATAGGCAATGTATTCTTGTAACTAATAACGAGAGTAATATCTGCGAAGAAGTCACTTATGTGAGGAATAAAAAGGTTATTGAAGGTTATATTTCCACAAAGGGTCAGGCTGTGGCTGGCTTAACTAATAATAGCCTACACTTCTTCAAAACGGAACTTCTTGATAGGAGTTTAACCCATCAGAACAAGAAGGATCTTTTTTATGCTTTAACCGGTGTGATTTGTATAAAAGAGAACTGTTATAAGGAAGCATCGAAATTCGGAGATTTGAATCTCTCTGGGAAAGAGAAATTAGTTCGTTACTTCGAAGACGGGAATCGTGTTCTTCTAATCTATGACTCTCGAGTTATTCCATATGTAGTCAACGAAATATCAAAGATGCCACTCACTTCAGATCCGATTCGGATTTACGTATTTGCTGACGGCATTTATCCTTATAAGGAAGACTTCCGTACGGTTATAGAGAAAGTCGATCTTATTGCCATGCCTGGAGCTATGTTAAATGCACTAAAATATGTGCTACCCCAGCCTATGGATACCCGTATTGATGACACAGATTTGTCTGAGGAAGAAATTACCAAGATGGCAAAAGAAGCTGAACAGACTGAATAGTCAGAGAAAAAGTACTCGCTATGATAGAGTTAAAAGAATACCAGAAAAAAGCCGTAAAGCAGCTCAAGGAAAATATTCTTGATATGCTAAATATGCACGAGGATCGCCAGAAGATTGTCTTCAAAGCGCCTACAGGCTCTGGCAAGACTGTTTGTGCGAGCGCTTTGCTCGATGAACTGAATATGGAACTCTCCAGCACCTTCAATGAGGTCGCATTTATCTGGATTGCTCCTAACAAACTTCACGTTCAGACTTATCTGAGTATGCGGAATTTCTTCAGCGAGTCACGCACTCTTAGACCTGTATTCTTTAGTGATGTCGACCCTGCTGAAGGGCTGAATCCAGGCGAAGTTCTATTCTTAAATTGGGAAAGTATCAACAAAGAGAATGCAGTCATTATCCGCAATAATGAACAGAATCGCACTCTATATCGGCTTACACGTAGAACGCAGGAGAACGGATTGCCAATCATTGTAATTATCGATGAAGAGCATATGTTCGCTGGCCGTAATGCGACAAAAAGCGAACTCGTTCTAAAGAATATTAATCCGAAGATTGAACTACGCATCAGTGCAACTCCGACAACAAGTGGATGTCCTCTGGTTAATATTCCTCGCCAGAAAGTAATCGATGAGGAGATGATTAAGAAGGGGATTCAATTGAATCCTCAGGTCAAGGGGTCGAATGCTGGCGAATTAACTGTGAATGAGCAGCTGATTGAAGATGCGCTCCGTCGCCGAGAATCGCTGGCACGGTCATATCGTGAATTCAACATCAATCCTTTGCTTTTAATCCAGTTGCCAAATGACAACAATGACACTCTAAGTGCAGAGGAGAAGAAGACGGTGGATGAGATTATTCAGTATTTGGATGTCAAGAAAAACATTACTGTCGACAACAATAAACTTGCTGTATGGCTCTCAGGCAGGAAAGAGAACGTACTCGGGATTGAGAAACCTGACTGTATGACAGAAGTCTTGTTATTCAAGCAGGCAATTGCTCTTGGCTGGGACTGTCCGCGTGCCTGTGTCCTTCTGATATTCCGAGAACTACAAAGCCAGACTTTTACTACGCAGACTGTGGGGCGCATCCTCCGTATGCCGCAACAACGTCATTATACCAATGATGTCTTGAACTACGGATACGTCTATACTAACCTCAGCACGGACATGATTGAGATTGTTCGGGACGACATGAATTACATTTCGAAGATCCCAGTGCATCTCAAGAAAGGTATTGAAAACATTCAGCTCAATTCGGTATATCAGAACAGGAGAAAAACGCCTCATGTGTTAATGTCTCCTTTTAAGCAAGAGTTCAAGACCGTTGTATCTGAAACTTGGGATTTGCCAAGTCAGGAACTTTTCACATCAATTGGTGACTGGGAGAATCTGGTTCCAACCAACTTATTTGGTGAAGTGGATGGCCAGTCTTTCCCAGACAATAGACGAAAGGCTCAAATGCATGGTATACAGACGGATGTACGGAGGATTATGGTCAAGATTCCGCGTGACCTATTGTTAACCGGCGACGTGGAACGAGTGACAATTGACGATCGTGCCAGTTTTGCCAGGACACAGAGCGAACTACTCACTGCTTTCAATGATTTCTGCCGGAAAAATGTCGGTGATTTTGAGCCTGGACAGAGTTCGGAGATGATTCGTAGTGCTATTTACGAGTTTTTCGAGGAATACCTTGGTATGGACCAGAACGACGCCATCAAGGTGGTGCTCTACCATTTGAATAAGGCCAAGTTCGCCGGATACATCAAGACGGCTGAAGACAGGTATTCCCGAGATTATGAGCGTCGAGAGCGGGAACGCGATGCTACCGAGTACAAGAGTTTCGTCTGGGAACTGCCTGAGACGAGAGTATATAACACAGAGACTTGCGTTTCCCGTGAAGGCGAAATCTTCAACCACGCCCTCATTCCTTTCTTTGAGGAAAAGAATGCCAGCGGCCCCGAGATTGTTTTCAGCCGGCTCCTGGACCAACAGAATGAGTATATCGACTGGTGGTACAAGAATGCTGATAGCGGACATATGCACTTTGCCGTGCCTTATACTGATATAGAAGGGGAGCCTCGCTGCTTCTATGTCGACTATATCATCCGGTTGAAGAATGGAACGGTGTGCCTGTTTGATACTAAGACTCCCAAGAGTGACCCGAATGCGCCGGCGAAGCACAATGCTCTACTGGAGTACATCAAGAACGAGAACGAAAAGAATCACAAGCGACTTGTAGGCGGTGTCATTATGCAAGAGAATGACAACTGGTTCTATAGCCCGCTTCCTATCGACAATACATCATCCACAAATGGATGGACTATGCTGGATTTTAGCACTATCAATGTTGAACCCCGATAAGATTGTACTATGAACAAGGGATTAGACAGCAGCTTCTTGCACTACGGAGTCCGGAAACAAGACCTCACCGTGATAGCCGAACTGTGCAAGAAATATGAACTTGATGAGGATTGGGTAACCAACGAACTCATCAAGGCATATCACGAACAAAAGGTGGCCAATATCGAGGTGGAGGATAAGACGGTGTCGAAGATTATTTCAAAGGCTCTTCTCAAAATCAAACAGTAATTCCTCCGGCCTATGTTAATCAGCAGAATCAAAGCAAAGAATTTCAAGACCTATTTGGATCTTGACTTGGACCTTTCTGTAAAGGAGGATCGTCCTATCGTCTTGGTTGGAGGTATGAACGGCGGCGGTAAGACGACGCTGTTCGAGGCTATTTACGGTGCGTTATACGGACTTAACGTCAAGGATAAGAAAGAATTCGATGACTTGCTTAATGATGGCGCATTTGGCAAGACAGAGCCTAAAATCGAATTGGAAATCACCTTTACTGGTGAGGTCTTGAATCAGGTCCAGACCTATGTCCTCAAGCGCACTTACATCCTTGATGAAATGGACCGAGTCCGGTACAGTGTGATGCTGAACATGAACGGTAATGTGTTCGTGTACGGCTCTGCTTCGACCGATGCGCAGCGGGTGCCGAATGAGCAGCAGGTGAACAAGATTATCAAGGCGAACCTGCCTCAGGAGTTGAGCCGGTATTTCTTGTTCGATGCTATGCAGTCCAGTGAACTGCTGGAAGCCAATGTGTTCTCCAAGATTATCAAGGACAACGTGGAGAATGTGATGGGCTTCAATAAGTATATCCAACTGAAGCGGTCGGCAGAGACCTTGCAACAGGAAGCCGCTCTCCAGCGACTGAAGGCACAACAAGAGATTGAAGCCTACGAGAAACTCTGCCAGGATAAAGCCGGGGAAGAAAGGGAACTGGAGCGCAATATCGAGCGTCAGGACCAGATTTTCAAACTCCTTTCTAATATGAAGGAGGAGTATGACCGTGCAAAGGCTGGCGAATCTGACCGAGCCCATACCGAAAGCAGGATTGAGCAGATCGAGGCGGAAATCAAGAGCGTGGAGAAGAAGGCGCTTGATTATTCCGAGGATGTACGCCAGTTCGTGGAAACGATGGAGACGACAGTCTTTATTCCAAAGATTGCCTCCGATATGGTGGACATCATCAATGGTATCGTTCATAGCCGGGAGGAAATGAAGAAAGCCGAAAAGGAGATGTTCACCCTGGAGGAGATTATGGACATTACCGACCAGGTGTTGCAGTATCTTAAGGATTACGCATTCTTCAAGTCTGAGATTCCCGCAGAGAGTATCGCCGACCATATCCTTGCTCAGCAGAAGGGCGAAGCCGAGGTCGATGAATACGCTTATCTGGATTCCACGGAGTATGATGCTTTGAAGAACTTGCTGCAAATCAATAGTTTCAACGAGTTCATGAAGATTGACCGTAATCGTCAGGATCTGAATCTCGCTATTTCTAACCTAGATGCCAAGCGTTCAGAACGTGACACGCTAAAGCGTGGGCTTAAAGAAGGTAACAACACCATCATAAACGACTACGATCAATACTCCGAGGAACTGGATGCACTGAAGCGCAGGCATGCTGAGCTGAAGGATTCGATTGATGCTAAGGAAAAGAAGATTCACCAGTTCGACGTTCAGATTCAGCAGGAACCGGATGTCAAGTACGATACGCTCGTGAAACTGAAACCGTTCTTCGAGGAAGTTTCCAACGCGCTCCTGCAGCGCAAGAAGACTCTCATCGAAACGGAAATGAAGGAGCAGCTGAACAAACTGCTGATTTCGTACAAGGGATGCATCGGCAAGGTGGTCCTTTCCGACAACCTCCAGAACTTTACCCTCAAGCTGTATCATAAGGCTGGCAATGAGATTTCTCTGAACCAACTGAATGCCGCTTCGAAGCAGATATTCATCCAGGTCCTTTTGAAGGTGCTCCGGAGCCTGGGCGACTACAATCCGCCGGTGATGATTGATACCGTGATGGGTGTGCTCGATGAAGAAAGCCGCGAGGTCTTGATGGAGGAGTACTTCCCGCAATTGGCGGAGCAGACTATCCTGCTTTGCACCACATCGGAAATCCGCAAGGACAGCGACTACGTGAAACTGGAGCCGTTCATCTCCAAGACATACACCCTGCGTCGTTCCATTGAGGAGCAGAAGACAACGGTGGAGGAAGGCTATTTCGGTATTCCCCTTAATCTGGATTAATTATGGAAATTGCTCTTGATAACATACGCCAGGCTGAAGGTATCCTGGACAACCTCGCTGAGATAAAGGAGGTCATTGAGAACAAGATTAATCTTGAGAATCCTGCCGCGGGGGAAAAGCGCACTATCCTGACCGGCAACAAGATTATGCGCATATGCCTGCTCGTTGGTCTGTATCAGTCCGACAAGCGAGATATGAAGTATGCGGAGGCGATACAACTCTCCAAGTCGAGTATCCGTATCCCTTCGAGTTTCTTCACGCATATGAATCTGCGGTCGCTGTTTTCTGCGCTTCTTAAGTTGCGATATAGCGAGTACACCATTGACTGGAAGGATAGCCCCACCATCTCCAGGATTATTGCCTATGAGATGTACCGTGGTCGTGACTACCTGATGAAGGATAACAACCTGGACAATTTCATGTTCTCGGCTGGTTTCTCAAAGTCCTCTAGTAATGGCATCCCGTCTCTCGACCTTGCTATCGGCACGTATGGAGACGACATCGAGGCAAAGATTAACATCAGCAGTACTGAGATTGCTAATACACAGATCCTTGTGGCTGGTGCAACTGGTTCCGGCAAGACCAATCTGCTCGCAGTTCTTATCAATCAGTTCAGGAGTCTATCAGTAGAAACACCGTATCCCGTTAACTTCCTGTTGTTTGATTACAAGGGAGAATTCTCAGACCCTGCTAACAATTCCTGGTTGAGCAAGTTCGACGTGGATAGAACGGCTATCCTCGATCCCATTGTGAAACCGCTGCCGGTGAATCCGTTCAAGGACTTTGTTGGCAAGCCCATCAATGAGATTGTGCTGTACTCTACGGAAATGGCGAATGCCCTTTGCGCAATTGACAGGGCCACTATCAGTTCGAAGATGAGCAACCGTCTGAGCGAAGCCATCATCGAGGCATACAAGCAGACCAAGGGTGCGCCCATCTCATTCTCCCTGATGCTCGAGAAGTACCAGGAGAGGATGGAAAAGGCTGGCGTCGAAGATAGTGTTACATCCGTGCTGAAACAGCTCGAACGCAGCAATCTGTTCGACATGAAGGATAGTATCAACCTGATTGATGACTGCTATATCATCAAGATGGATTCCTTCCCGAAGGATGGTCCCATTGCGAAGGCCATCGTCTATTTCATCATCTCCAAGCTGAACAACATCTACGAGGGCCTGGAGCAACAGGCCAAGGACGAGAAGAATGTGCAGATTCGTCATTTTACCATCATCGACGAGGCGCACTATATGCTTGACTTCGACAACCGTCCTCTGCGCAACCTTATTGCCGTAGGCCGTAACAAGGGCCTCAGCATTATCCTTGCCACGCAGAATATGGAGAGTTTCAAGAGCAAGCACTTCGACTTCTATGCTAATGCCCAGTATCCGCTCATTATGAAACAGCAGACGATTAATGATGCTGTGCTGAAGGATCTATTCGGCGTATCCGGTCGTGACTTGCAGGACCTGCGTGCTGCGGTTGCCGGATTGCAGAAAGGTGAGATTATTATCAAGGATAACATCGCTGCTATCCTCGGACTCGGAAAGAGTTGGAAGAAAGCGCTGGTTACTCACCTGATCTAAGTTTATTCGATTTCTGTAACTGTTTTATATGGCTGGTTTTCAATCACCAATAACGATTTATGACGCTATCGGGCACATAAGAAGAAACGAGTACTTGTTGCCCGCTTTTCAGCGCGATTTTGTATGGTCAGCGGTTCAAGTTGAAAGGTTGTTTGATTCTCTGATGAAGGGCTATCCGATTAGTTCAATGCTATTCTGGAAAGTCAAAGGAGAAACGAAAACCGACTTCCGGTTTTACAAGTTCTTAACAAACTATGTCCAGGACCACAAAATCTGTAATAGCTCAATTCCTACAGACCATTTAAATGACTTCTACGCTATCCTGGATGGTCAACAACGTCTGACTTCTTTATACATTGGATTGTGTGGTTCCTTCGCGTACAAGGGTTATATGAAGCGAGGTGTCTATTCTGAAAAGAATTATCCGACAAGGCATCTCTATCTTAATATTACGAGAAAGTTTGATGAAAATGAGGAGGATAGAGAGTACATGTTTGTCTTCCAAGACAAGAGTATTACGAAAGAGGCAGACCTCTTTATCGATAAACAAGGGGACAAGTGGTTCAAGGTTGGCCGAATCCTTTCATTGAGTCAAAGCGAAGATTATGGTTTGGATGAGTTCTGTGATGAGTATGAAATAGAGAAAGATTCCAGACGAATGCTTCGTCATCTTGAAAAAGTAATACACAACCAGCCAATTATCAATTACTACGAAGAAGACGAGCAGAAGCCAGATAAAGCGGTTAATATTTTCGTCAGGATTAACTCCGGAGGTACCGCTCTTACCTTCCCGGACATCTTAATGTCGATCGCCATTGCCAATTGCAAGAAGGTCGACATGAAAACGGAAATTAAGAATCTCGTAGAAGGAGTACGTTCAAAGGGCTTCAATATCGGACAAGAGTTTATTCTTAAGTCCTTCCTGTATCTGTATCATAAAGATGTCCGTTCGATGATAACCAGCTTCAATTTCGGGTTTATCGAACGTATCGAAGATTCGTGGGATAACATACGAGAGGCCACCCTGAACTTATTCGACCTGTTGCGTTCGTATGGTTTAAACGACTATACGATGACCTCTTATAACGCTGCGATGCCGATTCTTTATTATTTGTATCACAAGGGAATCTATACCGACTATTATAAGCGGGTGCAGTTTAAGGAAGAGCGTGAGATTATCAGAAAATGGCTGTTTGTTATCTTGCTGCGCCGCGCCTTTGGAACAAGTACTGATAATGTGCTAACTCAATCAAGGAAAGCCTTCACTCCAAGTATTGAAGATTGTTATATCACGGATGACATTACTGTATTCCCTGCGGAACAAATAAAGACCGAGATTAAGAAGATTACTGATGTCGGTGAGGACTTTATCGTAGAACTGCTTAAGAATCAGAAGGATTCCAGGTATGCATTCTCTATTTTGGCAATGCTATATCCTAACCTGGACTATAGGAATAACAATTTCCACCAAGATCATTTACATCCGGCAGCCTCATATGATTCATTATCTCAAGAGGATAAAGAAAAGTACGGATGGAAGGTATATAACTCTCTGTTGAATCTGCAAATGCTGGATGCTAACGAAAACGAATCTAAGGGGGATACTCCTTTGGAAGAGTGGGTTGCAAGCCAGACTGCAGGAAAAGATAGAAAGCAGTTCCTTGAAAACCATCTTATACCAGACGTGGACCTGTCATTAAGCAATTTCTCTGAATATCTGGAGGAGAGGAAGACGATGCTCGTACAACGGATTCTAAAATTGATTAACGAATGATAAATAATACAGCCCCGGTTCATCGCCGGGGCTGCTGGTATCTACTTCGGAATCCTTGTCACGGAAACGAGTTCCTGGTTAAGGTCCCGGATGAGGGCGTCGACTTCCGGCCAGTACTCGGGAGGGATGTATTGCATCACCTCTTGCATTACTGGATTGTCGGCACAGAGTTCCGCTGGGGGAGGCTCCGGTACCTGTTGTGCGACGGAACTCTTGCGCTCGAGAATCCAGCGGAATGAGGACATCGGCGATGTCGGCGCCGTTAGCCAGTTCCTCCGGCGTGGCGTATTTTTCCAGTATGGTTGAAATCTGGATGTAGGGGTCGGAAAAAAGAATGCGGAAGAAGAACTCTTCCCTTAAGACAAATGTAGTCATCTTATTGACAAATATCGTCATATATATTCAAGCCGCGATTATTTGTTATTTTTATGATAATTAGGCAGAGTATCCACTGTTTTTATTGAATCTTTTCCTCTTTGTAACTATATTATATATAGAGAGATATGAAAGTATCTCTGCAAATAAATATAATTTTTAAGTAATGTTTTTAGTTAACAATCTTTCCATATTGTATTACCTTTTTGGAATACTTTATTTCATTGTTGGTATTGTCAATATGGAAAACAAAAATTCAAAGAAATGAGGAATCTAAATTCTTCTTAAAGGAATTCAATTCCTTTTGCCAAAAATGGCATTATTGGACTCTGCAACAATCAGTTGTTTGCTCTAATTGAAAAAGGCGTGGTGATTCTTTCACCACACCTTTTTCTTATCCCTGTATACTGTTTTCTCTTAGAAGAACCTCAGGTTGTCAAACGACGGCCTCAGCTCCCCGTTCTCGATCCTGTGGATGAGGTGGGTCACCTTGCAGTTCATGGGTGTCGGGACACCAAAGCGGTTCCCGTAGCCGCAGATGGCTCCGTTGATGGCATCCACTTCGGTCTTCTTGCCTTTCTCGATGTCCTGCAGCATGCTGGCTTTCAGGCGTGCGTGCTTGCGGATGGCGATGGGGAGGATGAGAAGGGACAGGGCGCGCTTGACGGGCCCTTTGTAGTCCAGCAGCTTCACGGCATCCTTCCCCTGGACGGGTTCGATGCGGATGCCTCCCTTCGCGCACACGTCGATGCACTCCTTGATGAGGGAGAGGACCACCCGGCGGGACGCCCTGTCGGCGGCCGCCTTCCCGAACGTGCAGCCAAGGACCGTGCTCATCCCCGAGAAGGCCGAGTTGATGAGGAGCTTGCTCCAGCGCGTCCCGACGAAGTTCTTCTCCACGGTGACGGGCCCCATCAGCTCCAACAGGCGGCGGACTTCCTCTAGGTGGGCCGACGGGGTCTTGGCATAGGAACCCAGCGAGAAGGTGAGGCTGTCTGGGGAGCTGGTGAGCTCGCAAACGCCCGGGGAGAGCATCGTCGCGCCCCAGGCCACCGTGCACCCAAGGACCCTCCTTTCGCCCACGATATCCGCTATGGGGCCTTCCGGAAGCCCGTTCTGCAGGGTCACGATGACCCCGTCCCCGGCGAGGTGCCCCTTCAGGAAGGTCACCACCTCGGTGTTCTGCTGCTGCTTGGTCAGGAGGAAGATGATGTCATAGAGGCCTTCCATCTGATCGGGCGTGAGGGCCGTGACGGCCTGGGTGAACTCCACCGTGCCCGTGATGCGGGCCCCGCCCTCCCGGAGGGCTTCCACGTGTTTGACATTGCGGTTGAAAAGGTCGATATGCTCGCCCTTTCTCTCGATGAAGGCGCCGAGGATGGTTCCCATCGAGCCGGCGCCGTAGATGGCTGTTCTCATTTTCGGTAGGTAAGGTTTTAGTGGGGCAAAGATACGAAAAATCGGGAAAGAGGGGAGGACCGGAGGGAGGATGCGGAAGCGGAGCGCCGCCACCGTGCCTTGGGAACATATTGTAAATCAGGAAACATGTCTTTATATTTGCGCTTGTTAACCACTCTAATTGCAGCACCATGAAACGCGTATTGTTCTTTATGTTCTTCGCCCTTTTATCGAATTTCGAAATCAGCGCACAGCTCGTAAGGGAGAAGATGGTTGAGAAGGACGGTTTTGTCTGGTACAAAACCAACATTGAGGGTACAATTAATTACGGGGCGGAGGATGAAAAAGGAAAAACAATTATTCCGACAAGCAAGGGACTGACTTATTTGAGTTATGATTGTGCCGACGATTCGTTCGGCGCGTTCATCGTGATTCGGAATAGCGATTATGGCGTATTCAGCGTGGCTGGAAAGGAGATTATCCCGATTGGGAAATACCCCTCGTCCATTATTTTGTACTCGGACGGTTTCTTCGGGTTTGAGGTAAACGGCAAAAGGGGGGCGTGCGACCTTTCGGGGAAGGAGATAATCCCGGCTTCCAGGGGGTATGACACGATACTGCATATGGACACGTACTACCACGTCAGCCGGGACGGAAAAGCCGGAGCCTGCAATCTCAGCGGGAAGGAACTGATTTCTCCGGACAGGGGGTACGACAGTATCCTTATGAGGAAGGGGGGCTACTTCGAAGTCCAAAAGAATCACAAATGCGGTATGTGCTCCTCGAGCGGGGAAGAACTGATTTCTCCGGACAGGGGGTACGATTGCATCCTTGTCGAGGATAACTACATCAAGGATAACTACATCACTGTCGGCCGGGATTACAAGTTTGGGGCATGCAGTCTTGACGGGAAGGAACTTGTTCCACCACTGTATTCCGGATTGTATTATGATGATGGGGAATTCAAAT
>JAEEGL013683076.1_pt1 | contig 16006 bp, 15 predicted proteins | sample 9134231 | NCBI WGS metagenome assembly JAEEGL01 (sample SAMN16246548, study PRJNA631951) | gut metagenome | biome: gut microbiome; feature: rumen; material: fiber-attached | host: Bos | place: Iran: Karaj | collected 2018-10 | reverse complement strand
TCCAATATCATCATGTATATAGAGTTTAATTATATCGTGAAATTCTTTCCATGGTCTTACAACATATTTATATATATCTTCATAAGTGTAATATTCGTCATGACAAAGACAATGCTTCACCAAATAGTTATAGTGGTTGTAAAGGGCATCATATGCTGAAAAATCACCATTATTAACAGTCAAATATTTTTTAATAACACCAAGAAGAAAATAACATCTCTGCATAATTTTTTCTTCAGGATCTGCCAAGAATCTACTTCCCTTTTTTATCCTCTCTTCTTCTAATGTTGTTTCTTCAAATTTCTTTTCTTCTTCCAATTCTTTTTGTCTTTCTTTCCAAGCTATTTCATCATCAAAATTTCTTATTCTTTTTGGCATTTTTCACTCCTTTTTTTTATTGTTCCAACACTACTATTTTAACAAAAAAAAAAAATAGTCAACTAGTTTGTATTATTTAACAGAATTTTCTTTAATTTTATTGACTGTGCCTGATTTTGGGGTATCATATACCCTATAATTCATTGATAAAGGGTATAAAATGACAGAAAATAATCAAAAACAAATTTTTCATTGGGCTGATCAAATTGCAGAAAAGGTTATAAGAGAAAAAGGCGACAAAGAATCATATACTGTGGCAAGTGGTATTACTCCATCAGGTGTAGTTCACTTTGGTAATTTCAGAGAAGTTATTACCGTTGATTTGGTGGCAAGGGCTTTGATGCAACGTGGTAAAAAGGTTCATTTCATCTATTCTTGGGATGATTATGATACTTTCAGAAAAGTTCCTGCAAATATGCCTAAACAAGAAGAATTAAAGGAACTTTTGTTCCAACCTATTGTTGATGTGCCTGATCCATTTGGAGAATATTCTTCTTATGCAGAACATAATGAAAAGGTTTTTGAGCGTGATTTGCCGAGAGTTGGTATTACTTATGTTGATTTTATTTATCAAAATAAGAAATATCGTGCTGGTGATTATAACGAAAATATTATTCACATTATGGATAACAAGGAAAAAGTTGGTGAAATACTTCAACAATTTAGGACAAGTGAATTGGAGGAAGATTGGGCTCCACTTCTTACATACTGTCAACATTGTAACAGGGACAGAATTTCAATTACTGGATATGATAAGGAAACAAAAACTGTCACATACAAGTGTGAACTTTGTGGTTTTGAAGGAAAAGAAGATTTGAAAACTTCTTCTAGATTAAAACTTCCTTGGAGAATTGATTGGCCTATGCGTTGGGCATACGAAGGTGTCGATTTTGAACCAGGTGGTCGTGATCACTCGTCTGCTGGTGGGTCAAGGGATACTGCATCTATTATAATCAAGGAAATTTTTGGTAAGGAAGCACCTGTTTATGCTGCATATGATAATATCGGTATTAAGGGATTTAATGGAAAAATTTCTTCATCAAAAGGTAATGTTATTACATTAAAAGAAATTCTTGATGTTTATGAACCTGAGATGGTACGTTGGATTTTTGCATCTTATAAACCAAATGCTGCATTTGATTTGTCATTTGATTTGGATGTTCTTAAAAACTATGAAGACTTTGACAGACTTGAAAGAACTGTTTATGGACTTGAACAAGTTAAGGAAGAAAAACGTGCAAATGCAAAACGTATCTATGAACTTTCACAATTAAATGCTGATGGAAAGATTCCAGAAGTTATGCCCTTCCAACCAAGTTTCAGACATCTTTGCAACATCTTACAAATAAATGATTTTGATATTGCTAAGACTCGTAAATACTATGAAAACGACATTAAGAATGAACGTGATGAAAAAAGATTTAATGAACGCGCGGAACGTGCTGTGTTCTGGATTCAAAACCATGCACCAGAAGATTTTAAGTTCATTATAAATAAGGAAAAACGCTTAGATGTTGAACTTTCTGATAATGAAAAGACGTTTGTTGAAGCATTACACAATGAACTTTCACAAAATTGGGATAATTACCAAACAGATAAGGAGCTTCAAAACAAAATTGGAAATATGGTAACTGAATTTGGTTTAACACCAGATATTTATAAAAAACTTTACCAAATACTTATAAACCGTGATTTAGGGCCAAAGCTTGCAGGATTTATAAGAAGTATTGGTCGAGAAAAGATTTTGAATTTACTTTAAGAAAAACCCCGTCAAATGGCGGGGATTTTTTATATCTTTATTTTTGTTTCAAATACATCTGGAAGATCATTTTCATAAAGAATTACATCATTCTTCTTTGAATTTGCAGAAAGCCATTGTCTTGCTTCTGCAAGGCTGTTGACCAAAATAATTTCCTGATTAACAGATTTTTCAACAGTAAATTTATCAACAAATGATCTTATTCTTTCAGGGACAACAGCAATCACAATGTCACAAGTTTCAAGAGCTGTCTTTGCAACTTCTTTATGTTGAATATCATGTTCACGACCAAGTTCCACCATTCCAGGTGTAACCAAAATTGCCCTTCCCTTTTTCTCTGTTGCAAGAATTTTAAGTGTCGAAAGTGCTGACTTAAAACCATCAATATTTGAATTAAATGCATCATCAATTATTGTCAAGCCATCTTGAGATTTTACCTCTAATCTGTGTTCTGTCTGTGGAAGAGTTTTAAGTGATGCAATAATTGTATCGGCAGGAATACCAAGCTTCAACGCCATAATAAATGCAAGTGAAATATTTTGGGCCTGATGCACACCAAAGATAGGTGCTGAAATATTATATTTTTGCCTATTATATTTAAGTTTAAAACTTATTCCTGATGATGAAATATTTATATCTGAGATATCAAAATTTGTTTTATCAGTATGAAATCTTTTAATATATTTTTCATCAACAAGATTTGAATTTATTATGTATGATCCATTATTGTTTACTACTGATTTTATTAAATCAAATTTTTCCTTTGCAATAGCATCCTTTGATTTGAAATTTTCAAAATGAGCAGAACCAACTGCTGTTAAAATACCATATTGTGGTTGGACAAGATTACATATTTTTCTAATTCTGCTTTTTTTAGAAGTTCCTATTTCAACAATAAAATATTTATACGAAGGTTTCAATTCTTCGCGAATAACTTGAGTTATTCCCATAAGAGTATTTATACTTCGTGCTGTTGTCATAGATGTAGAAACTGATGATAAAATATGATTTAAAATATTTTTTGTGCTGGTTTTTCCAAATGAACCAGTAATACCAATTACTATTGGATTATATTTTTTTAATATAGATTTTGCCTCAGCTGTGTAATGATGCTTTACAAAAATTTCAATAGGTGAAAGTATTATATTTCCTAAAATTAAAATGAATGGAAGGCTTTGAATAAATAAAATCATATATCCCATCACTTCGCAAAAACAATAAAGATTTTTTGCCTCAAGATTATAAATACGAAGCAATATTGAAAACAAAAATAATATATCAAATACAAACGAAACTTCTAAAATTCTTTTTAATCTTTTCGTTATATCAAGTTTTTGTTTTGCAAAATTTGAATGTGGATTAGGTGTTAAAAATGCAAAAACTAAAAACAAAATTGAAATAACTGTCATATCCAATTTGTAAATCTTTGTCCCTGTTGCAAAAATTGTATAGAAGAATAGGATAATAGAAAGTTTTTTATCTATTAATTGAAACTTGTTGAATATAAATTTTATAAAAGAGTAATTACCATAACGTTCTTGTTGAAAGAAAAGGCTGTAAAACAAAGTTCTTTTGTATACGAAAAAAATCATAGATAAAAATAAAAGAGTGATAAACATTTTTATTCCTTTATATTATTTAAAATTATTGATGAAACCTGATATTTGCCAGATGTTAAAATACCATTATGATCAAAAACAGGTAAGACATAAAATTTTGAACCTTTGATTAATTTATTATATTTTTTTCCAAAATATACAGGTGTAACGTTATCATTTTCGCCATAAATTAAAACTGTTGGAACAGAAACTTTTCTTGCAATAGGTGTAAGATTTTCCATTACAGTTTTTTTCAAAATTTCACGCATAAGTGGCTTTGCATTTTTATAATCTGAACTTGCAAACCTTTCGTAATACTTTCTGTAAAGGGCAGATGTCATAACATCCCTTCCAATAATTTTGTAAAGTATCCTTAGCCCACGTGCACCGGTTAAAACAAGCTGTTTAAATAATTTTTTATGTTTTTTTAAACCTGCACCAGCAAGAATAAATAATCCCTTAATCAAATCAGGATAACTTGCACCAATATATATTCCAATACGACCACCAAAAGAATGACCTATTAAATAAACATTATCTTTCTTTGAAAACTTAGTTTTTATAAAATCAGCAATTACATCAGTGTAATTTGAAACAGAAAGGACAGAATCTGGTTGTGCACTTTTACCAAAACCAGGAAGATCAATTAAATAGCAATCATAATCACTTAACTCTTTTGCAATAGGTTTCAAATTTTCAAGAGTATGCCCCCAACCATGAAGTAATACAAATTTTACATTTGATTTTTTTATACCTTTTATGTATTCAAAGTGTAAATCTTTATACATTTTTATATCCTATTTTTATCAGGTTTAATTATACTATAATACACAGAAAAAAACAAAGGAAATCTTTGTCTTGATTTTTTTTTAATTTCTACTATTATTTATATTGAGGTTTGATGGACAGTTCTTTCAATCTAACCGGTCAGGTTCGGAAGAAAGCAGCCAAGGTTGTAAGGGTTGGGTCGTCAATACCTCATTTTTATTTTAAATTTAAATCTATATCTATTATAGACATATTGAAATCGTATGATATTTCACCCTCATCTTCATCACGATATATAGTTCCAATAAACTCAGAAGCAATATAAACTTCGGCCATTTCATTATCAGATTTACTTAATTTAAGGTTGATATCTGAATTTGAAAATTTATTTCTTAGATAATTTGTAAGTGTTAATAATTCTTGCTGTGTCATAATTACCTCCATATCAAGAATATATTTTACACTATTTAAAGAGATAAATCAAAGAAAAAAAGCCCCAAAATGATTAGGGGCTTGATATTAAAGATTAAAGGCATCAATTAAAACATTTATTTGCGATTCATCATAATAAGGTTTTTGTTCTTCCCCTTGTCTGTATGTATTTTGGGTTTTGCCAGATCTTTTATCATCAACCTCCTTTGATAAAACGCTTCCGTCCTTATAATATGTTACAAGAGTGAATTTGTTTCCATCGGAACTTCTTTTAAAATAATTTTTTACTTTATTTGTGTTTGGATAGAAAATAATGCCATTTAATTGTTCACCGTTTTCATAATATGAAATATAGTTACCCTTTGATTTTATAAATCCAGTTATTTTTACACCTTCAACATCACAATATGTGAAATTTCCTTTTTTGGTTTTATCACAAAGAAAAGCATCTACTTCATTTTCATAAATCTTATAATTATTCATTTTTTCTTTTTTTTCAGATTTCACAGGTGTTTGTGTGTTCATATTATAAGTGTTTGTTGTTTCATAAGAAGAACAAGCGGTCAATATACATAATATAGGTAATAATTTTTTCATAAAATCCTCCTTTGTTTGTTAAACAAGCTAATTATTCTACAAAACAAAATAATTTGCAAATAGAACAAATCCCTAGGTTTTAAGGCCTAGGGATTTTATATTTGGATTGCCCCAAATTTTTATGCTGTTTTTCTTTCTTTTTCTGAAATATTAAGTTCTCTTTCAAGAAGAAGCATTTGCTCACGAGTATCTTCAAAAATAAACAATTTTATCTTGTCTGATAATTCTCTATCACTCATATCGCGAGTATTTTCAGCAAAAGATTGTCTTTTAATTTGGAATGATGTATACGCACCCAAAAGATCACTTCTTTCCAAACTATCTATATTTCCAGTATTTCCAGATTTTATACTTTTTGCAATAGCATCTTTTAAAGATACTGTTTCACCGGATTTATTAACCCAAACTGTTTCTTCAAGGATTGTATCGATAACTGTCATTAAAACTGTTTTATTTTTACTCTCCATTTTCATCTCCTTTGTTATGGTTGTTGTTGCCGTTTATTCCGCTCCACAACATTATTTATGAATCATTCCGATTCTATTGTCAAGTAAAAAAATAAAAAAATTCATTTTTTATTAAAAAAAACACATTTTATACAACAAAAAACTATTTTTTGGCATATAACACCAATTAAAAACATATTTTTGTCATTGACAACCATAAAATACCATACTATGATGGAATCGAAATAGAGGCAAAATTATGTTATTTTTAGGAACTATTGAAAATAAAATCGATTCAAAAGGACGTGTAAGCGTTCCTTCTGATTTTCGTATGGCAATTAAAAATAGCGATTTCCAAGGTATAATACTTTATCACTCGTTTACTCATAAATGTATTGAGGGTTGTACAATGGAAAGAATGGAACAACTTTCCGATGCAACTGATAATTTAGATTTATTTAGTGAAGAAAATGAAAATTTGAATTCTTTGATATTTTCTGATGCAAGACAACTTTCTTTTGATGTAACCGGAAGAATTGTTATTCCTGCCGATTTAGTTAAATTTGCAAATATCAAAGAAAATGCTTTGTTCGTTGGAAAGGGTAAAACCTTTCAAATATGGAACAAAAATGAATTTGATAAATATCAAGAAGAAACAAGATTAAAGGCTTTCAAGAACAGACCTTCTTTATCTTTTAAAAAGGAATAACATGCAAAACATTCCTCATATCCCTGTAATGCTTAATGAAGTATTAGAAAATCTTAATATAAAAGATGGTGGTGTATATGTTGATGGAACCTTTGGAAATGGTGGATATACATCGGCAATACTTGATAAAGCAAATACAAAAGTAATAGCTTTTGACAGAGATGAAAGTGTTTTACCAAGGGTAAAAGAATTAAAAGAAAAATATAAAGAAAGATTTGTTTTTTTTCAGGAATGCTTTTCAAAAGTATTGTCTACACTTCAAAAAAATGGTATTGATACAGTTGATGGACTTGTATTGGATATTGGTATTTCATCCATGCAAATTGATACTCCGGAAAGAGGATTTTCTTTTCGTTTTGATGCACCTTTATCTATGGCTATGGGGAAAAATGAACTTGATGCAAAAGAAGTAATAAATAATTTTTCAGAATCAGAACTTTCCGATATTTTTTATAAATATGGTGAAGAACCAAGATCCAGAGCTATTGCAAAAAGGATTGTAAGTATAAGGGGACAAAAACCAATACTTACAACTTTTGAATTAGTTAATATTATAAAGAATCTTGTTGGAGAATGGCAAGCTTCAAAGGTTATACCAAGAATATTTCAAGCACTTAGAATATATGTAAATGACGAACTTGGCGAACTTGAAAATATTTTAAAAGACACAGAACAAATTTTAAAATCTGGCGGAAGATTTGTTGTAGTAGATTTTCATTCTTTAGAAGACAGAATTGTAAAAAATTTTATTAAATCAAAAACCGAAGCAAAACAAACCTTATCACGATACATTCCAACAAATATTGAAAATAATAAAAAATTATCCTTTAAAAGTGTTAATAAAAATGCTATAATTCCTTCAAGAAGTGAAATAGAAGTGAACTCAAGGGCACATTCTGCAAAACTTCGAGTTGTTGAAAAATTATAGTTTTATTAAGGGATAAAATTGAACAAGTCTAAAATATTTTTTTTATCAAGCATATGTATTGTAATTTTTCTTGCAATAGTATCTTCTGTTTTACAATTAAAAACAAGTGAATTTGAAAAAAATATTAGAATATTTAATGATGAAATTTCAAGAGTTGATGTAGAAATAAAAATCCTTAAAACAGAAGTTTCCCATCTTACCTCTATTACAAGAATAAAAGATATTTCAAACAAGTATCTTACAAATTATAAAAATATATCACCTAATGACTTTATAAATATAATTGATATTCCTGTTAATCCACAATTCGAGTAAGAAATGATAAAGTTTTTTAAATTATTTAGGTATAAGGAAAAAGAACAAACAAATTATGTTTTTGGTGATGATATACCTTTGGATTGGGTAAACGTAAAAAATAAAACTATTGCAGAAAAAAGAATAAGTTTAATCTCTTCTTTTTGTGTATTTATATTTTGTATAATAATAATTAAGTTATTATCTCTTAAAATTGATTTTAGCTTTTTTGATTCAAAATCATCAAAAACAAATAAAAATTTATCATCATTTTATCGTCCAGATATAACTGATAGAAACGGTGAAATACTTGCAACGAATCTTCCAAATTGGGATTTATATGCTGATCCTCAACATATAATAGATCCAGAAAATTCTGCAAATAAAATTATTAAAATATTACCAGATTTAAAATATGACGATATTATAAAAAAAATAAAATCTGATAAAAAATTTGTTTACATTGCAAGAAAGATTTCTCCTTTAGAAAAGGAAAAAATAAACCTTATCGGTGACCCAGGTCTTAAATTTATAAAAAATGAAGGCCGTGTTTATCCTCAATCAAATCTTTTTTCACATATAATTGGAAATGTTGATATTGATAATAAGGCTATGGGCGGAATAGAAAAATATATAGATGATAATAATTTGGTTAAATCAAAAAGACCTGTAATACTTTCTGTTGATATGTATATCCAAGATGCAATAAGGCAAAATCTTTTAAATGCGATGAAAGATTATGGGGCAAAAAGTGCTGCTGGTATTGTAATTGATGTAAGAACTGGTGAAATTTTAGGAATGGTATCACTTCCTGATTTTCATAATAGTGAATATAAAAATGTTGTATTAAATTCTTTATATAATAATCATACGACATTGGATGTTTATGAATCTGGTTCTGTTATGAAAATTTTTAATACAGCTTTGGCAATTGAAAATGGATATCCAAACGATAAAATTTTTGATATTTCAAAACCTTTTGTTATTGGAAATTATAAGATTGAAGAATCTCATCCCAAAAAAAGATTTTTAAATATGGTAGAAGGATTTATATATTCATCGAATATCGTTATGGCAAATATTGCAAAAGATTTAGGAATTGAGAGACAAAAGGAATTTTTAGGTAAATTAAATTTACTTTCAAAAATAAATTTTGAACTTCCTGAACGTGGTCAACCTCTTTTACCAAAAGATTGGAATGAACATACAAGTGCAACAATTGGTTATGGATATGGTCTATCCCTTTCCATGCTTCATATAGTAGCTGCAATAAATGCTATTGTAAATGATGGATTATTTATAAACCCAACAATAATTAAACGTGATGAAAACTCACTTTTAAAATCATATCAGGTAGTAAGCCCAGAAACTTCAAAAGCAATGAAATTATTAATGAGATTAGTTGTCACAAATGGAACTGGATATATGGCAAATCTTCACAATATATTAGTTGGAGGAAAAACCGGAACTGCACGAAAACTTGTAAACGGAAAATACAATGAAAATAAAACAAGAACCTTTTTCCTTTCTGTTTTTCCTAATGATATACCTAAATACACTATGCTTATTATGCTTGATGAAGCAAGTAACAATGGTTGCAACAGTGCTGCATGCACAACTGTTCCCGTATCGGCAAAAATTATTGATGACATAAGCCCTATTTTAAACCTTGATTTGAAAAAAAAATAAAAAAACACTTAAGAATCAATTAAATTTGTGCTATAATGTTTTATAACACAAAGAAAACAAAAAAGAGGTGTAAAAATGTTTTATAGTTTAAGTGCAAATTTTGATGGTATATTCAATCTTTTTAGATATATTACTTTTAGAACTGGAGGAGCTCTTTTAACTTCCCTTTTTATTTATATTCTTTTCGGTAATAGGTTTATAAATTTCATAAAAACTAAGTTTACACAACCTATAAGAAAGGAGGGACCTCAAACACACCTTAAGAAACAAGGAACTCCTACTATGGGTGGTGTTTTAATACTATTTTCAATACTTATTTCTTCGCTTTTGTGGTGTAATCTTAAAAATGGATATGTATGGATTACTCTTTTTACAATGTTTTCATTTGGTATGATTGGGTTCATTGACGATTATTTCAAGGTCGTTCACGGCAATGCATATCGTGGACTTTCTGCGAAATTAAGACTTTGTCTTCAATTCATATTAAGTGGTATTGTCTGTTTGGGAATATATAAACTTATGCCAAATGAATTTAAGACAACTATCACTATGCCATTTTTCAAAAACATATTATGGGATTTAGGAATAATTTATTTTATCTTTGTTGCATTTGTAATTGTTGGAACAGCGAATGCTGTAAATCTTACCGATGGAATAGATGGACTTGCAAGCATGACCATGGTAAGTTCTTTTGTTGTATTTTTACTTGTATCATACTTAATTGGCAGGGCGGATTATTCTCTTTATCTTTTTCTTCCATATGTTCCAGGGGTTGGAGAAGTAACAGTTTTAGTTGGCTCAATTATAGGTGCAGTTTTAGGATTTTTATGGTTTAATGCTTACCCTGCAAAAATATTTATGGGAGATGTCGGATCTCTTGCTTTGGGCTCGGCATTAGGTGTAATAAGTGTCATCACAAAAAATGAATTTTTACTTCTTATTTGTGGTGCAATTTTTGTTGTAGAAGCTTTATCTGTTATACTTCAAATTGCATCATATAAATTTAGGGGGAAAAGACTTTTCTGTATGGCTCCTATACATCACCATTTTGAACTTAAGGGATGGAGCGAACAAACAGTTGTTATAAGATTTTGGATTATATCAATAATACTTGCTTTGATTGCTTTATCATCACTTAAAATAAGATAATTTTAGAGGAAAAAATGATAAATAATTTGCTTAATAAGACTGTTGCTATTTTGGGTCTTGGAAAAACTGGTATGGCTGTTGCCAGGGAATTAAAAATTCGTGGTGTTCATGTTATCGCCTGGGATGATAAGGAAGAATTAAGAAAAGAGGCTATGAGTTTAAATGTTTCAATTCAAGACTTAAGAACTGTTGATTTTTCTAATGTGGAACTTTTGGTTATCAGTCCTGGTATTCCGCATACATACCCTGCTCCTCATCCTGTTGCAAAATTAGCAAAAGAACATGGGGTTAGAATAATTTCAGACATTGAACTTTTTGTATCTTCGTATAAAGATGCAAAATATATTGGTATTACAGGGACAAATGGAAAATCTACAACTACTGCACTTATATATCATATACTAAAAGAAAATGGTATTACATGTGCAATTGGTGGAAATTTTGGTATTCCTGTTTTTGATTTACCAATACTTGGAAAGGATGGATATTATGTTTTTGAAATGTCAAGTTATCAAATAGAGCTTTCTCCATCCATAGATTTTGATATTTCTGTGCTTTTAAACATTACTCCTGATCATTTATCAAGACATAATGGAATGAATGGTTATGTTGCTGTAAAAAAACAAATATTTAATCGAAAATCTAAAAAGAATGTTGTAAATGTTGTTGCTGTTGACGACGGTTATACGAAAAAAATTTTTAATGAACTTTGCAAGGAACAACCTAAATCAAAGAATATTCCTGTTTCTTACTCAAAGATTGTTAGTGACGGATATTATATATCATCAAATGGTGTTTTAATTGATAATACAGTTGGTGAAAAAAAGCAAATCTTTGATGTAAAAACACTTGAAAATCTTCAAGGTAAGCATAATTGGCAAAATATTCTTGCTGCATTTGCTGCGGTGAAAAAAACTGGTATTCCTACAACAAAAATTATAAATGCAATAAAGTCTTTTAAAACTTTAGAGCACAGAATCGAAAATATAGGGACTTTTGCAGGAATTAAATTCATAAATGATTCAAAAGCAACAAATGCTGAATCTGTAAAATATGCAATAGAATCTATGAACGATATTTACTGGATTATCGGTGGACGACAAAAAGAAGGAGGTATTGACATTTTGAAACCTCAACTGGGTGATGGTAAAATTAAAAGAACTTTTATAATAGGAGAATGTGAAAAGGAATTTTATAATGTAACAAAAAATATCATACCTTCTTACAGATGTCATAAGTTAGAAAAAGCTGTTAATAAAGCTTTTAAACTTGCATTAAAAGATTTAAAGAAAGGTAAAGTAAAAAAACCTATTATTCTTTTATCACCAGCTACGGCTTCGTTTGATCAATATAAATCTTTTGAAGAACGTGGTGAACATTTCAAATCTTTGTTTGAAAAAATAAAAGGGAAATATGCAAAAAAATTAGGGTAATATATGTTTATCAGAAGAACAGAGAATAATTGGTTTGCAAAATGGTGGCTTGGCGTTGATAAAGTCGTTTTGTTTGCCGTTTTAACTCTTATAATTTTTGGAATATTGATACAATTTGCAGCAAGTCCGTATCAAGCAAGAAGAATGAATCTTTCTGATGAATATCATTTTGTTAAAAATATAAGTATGTATGTTCTCCCTGGAATATTTGGAATGATTTTAGTATCATCAATGAAATTAAAAACTATAAGAAAATTAACTGTAATTTCATTTATTCCATCTTGTTTATTGCTTATAATAACGTTATTTTTTTCAAAGGCAAAAGGTGCTAACAGATGGATTAATTTTGGTATAATAAAAATACAACCATCCGAATTTTTAAAACCTATTTTTGCAATCATTATTGCCATGATTTTGGTAAGGATAAAAGACTTGCATGATAAAATAAGGGTAATAGAAAAAAACAACAAAATAAAAAAAAGAAATACTATGTATCCTACTGTATTAGAAGTAATAAATTTTATTCCTATGGTTTTTTATAATATATATTTTTTTATAAGAAAAAAACAAAGAATCAAAAAAGAACTTAGTGAAATCGAAAATCTAGAAAAAAGAAAAAATAGATATATTTCTCTTTTGATTTATATTTTTGTATTTATTTGTATATTGTTAATAGCACAGCCTGATGTGGGTATGACCGTAACTTTTTCTATTATATTTTTATCAGAAATTTTTGTTGCTGGTATTTCATGGATTTTAGTTTTTGCTCTTTTAGGATTAGGGGGATTTGGATTGTTGTTGGCATATGAATTTTTGCCACACTTTACACACAGAGTTAACCAATTCTTAACAAATGATAATTATCAACTTCGTAAGGCTTTGGATGCCATAAAGGAATCAAATTTTTTATTTGGAGGACATACGAATAATTTAAAAACTGTTGTTCCTGATATTCATACTGATTTTATATTTGCTGCCGTTATTGAGGAAGTAGGCCCTATATTATCAATTTTAATAATAATGGTATTCTTAACCTTGATAACATATATGCTTTATAAACTCAAATCTAAAAAAGATTCTTTCGTTATATTTTCGGGAATAGGTATAATAAGTTATGTGGTATTTCAAATTATGTTTAATCTTTCATCAACTTTAGGTATTATTCCAACAAAGGGAACAACTTTACCTTTTATATCCTACGGCGGATCATCATTTATTTCATCTTGTTTTGCGATAGGAATTATTTTATCATTACTTCAAGATCAAAATTTACGGAGATAATATTATGAAAAAAAATAATAGAATTGTAATAGGTGCTGGTGGAACTGGCGGACATTTATTTCCTGCATCATCAATAAAAAAAGCATTAGAAGATATTGGATATAAAGTTTACCTGATTACTGATAAACGAGGAAAAAGATTTGCAAATAAATTTGAAAATATATCTGTAATTATTGGTGGTGGTTGGAGTGGTGAAAGTTTTTTCTATCGTTTAAGAAGTCTTTCTAAACTTGCAATAGGTTTTATTCAAACTCTTTATTTTATGCTTAAAATAAGACCGGTCGCAGTAATTGGTATGGGAGGATATATTTCCGTTCCTGTTATGATATGGGGAAAACTTTTAAGAAAAAAAACATTTATACATAATGCTGACTCTATTTTGGGTAATGCAAATATTTTACTTTCAAAATTTGTGGATTTTACCATGGTATCATTTAAAAATACTAAAAAAATTCCTGCACGTGCAAATGTCGTATTTACAGGTCTTCCTTTGCGTGATGATGTAAAACAAATTGCAAACAGAAAATATCCCAAAATAACTGAAAACAGTAAATTGATAATTACGGTTATGGGTGGATCACAAGGTGCAAAAATTTTCAGTGATGTAGTGGCAAAAACTATTTCTATGTTTGATGAAAAAACAAGAAAAAAACTTTTCATATATCAACAAGTTGTTGCCGAGGATATAAAAAAGATTACTTCGTTCTATAAGAAAAATCATATAACTGCTGAAATAAAACCGTTCTTTTCAAAACCAGCGGATATTTTAGAAAAGACAAATATATTTATTGGAAGGGCTGGTGCTTCTACGGTATTGGAAATTGGAACTATTGGAATTCCTTCTGTTTTTATACCTATTATGCATAAAGACAGGCAACAATTTATAAATGCTGAGCAAATTACATCTGTTGGAGGAGGTGAAATCTTGCCACAACTTGAGTTTTCTGCGAAAAATTTGTATAAAATCCTAGAAAAAATGGTAAAAAATGCGAATTTACTTGAAAATATGGCAAAAAAAGCTAAAATTTTCCAAGTTAAAAATGATGCAAGTAAAAATATTGCAAATTTGATTGACGCTGTAATTAAAAATAAAAAAGGATTTTAAATTGTCAAATATAAATTTAAAGGAACTTTCAAAGTCAACCGTTTTCCATTTTATTGGTATTGATGGAATTGGGATGAGCTCTATTGCAGAAGTTCTTTTTGAAATAGGTTTCAAAGTTCAGGGATCGAATGAGGTAGAGGGTGAAAATATGCTTGCCCTTAAAAAAATGGGAGCAAAGGTATTTGTTGGACACAAAGCAGAAAATATAGATGGGGCTGATTATGTTGTGTTTTCCTCTGCTGTGCCTGAAAATAATGTTGAAATGGTAGAGGCGAGAAAACATGGACTTCCAATTATTGAAAGGGCAGAAATGCTTCAATGCATATTTGCAATTAAAAAGTCTGTTGCCATTTCTGGAACACACGGAAAAACGACAACGACTTCCTTTGTTGGAACTATGCTTGATATTGCAGGAATGGATCCTACTGTCATTGATGGTGGAATTATGAATCGTTATGGTTCAAATGCAAAAATCGGTAAAGGTGATTATGTTATTGCTGAGGCTTGTGAAGCTTTTGGTAACATAAAACACTATACAGCAGATATTGCAGTTATTACAAATATTGATCCTGAACATATGGAATATTACAAAACTTTTGATAACCTTAAGGATTATTTTAAAAAGTTTATTGAAAGAATTCCATCGGATGGTTTGCTTGTTGCATGTGCTGATCACCCTGTCGTTTCAGAGCTTGCAACCGATTTTAGGGCAAGTAAAAATGTCTTAACTTATGGTATAGATAACAGTGCTGATGTTATGGCTGAAAATATATCTTTTGATATAAATGGTTCACATTTTGATGTGAAGTTTTCCGATGGCAAGGTCATAAAGGGATTTTCATTGCCTCTTTTTGGAAGACATAATGTTCTTAATTCATTAGCTGCTATTTCCATTGCAAAACACTTAAATATATCTGATGAAAACATGGTAAATGCTGTTAAGGAGTTTATTGGAACACAACACAGATTTACAAAAGTTGGAAACGTAAATGGAATTACAATTTTTGATGATTACGGCCATCATCCAAAGGAAATTGAAACTACTCTTGCTATGGCTCGTAGTATTGCAAAGGATAATAAGATTTTTGCAATATTCCAGCCGCACAGATATTCAAGATTAACAAATCTATTTGATGATTTTTTGAAATGTTTCAAAGATGCTGATTATATTATTTGTATGCCGGTGTATGGTGCCGGAGAATCAGAAGCAGGATTTAAAAATCACAATGATTTTTATGATGCAATGCAAAAAAAATCTGATAAAAAATCCTTTAAAATCAATAAGTTCGATGAAGTTAGTGAGATTATATTGTCTTTTGCAAAATCTGGTGATATAATTGTATCACTTGGGGCTGGAAGTATAAAGCATATGATTTATGATTTGCCAGCTTTGCTAACAAAATAGAAAGTTTATTATGAAAGATTTACCAAAAGTAAAGG
>JAEEGL010954205.1_pt1 | contig 16006 bp, 18 predicted proteins | sample 9134231 | NCBI WGS metagenome assembly JAEEGL01 (sample SAMN16246548, study PRJNA631951) | gut metagenome | biome: gut microbiome; feature: rumen; material: fiber-attached | host: Bos | place: Iran: Karaj | collected 2018-10 | reverse complement strand
CTAACTTTCGTCTTGTTTCTTAAAGGCTTTTTCTATAATCGCCAGCTGGGTTTCTATTGAAGCATCAACAAGACCGTTAGAAGTTTCTACAATAACTCCTCCGTCTTTTATTTCATTATCCGGTATTACTGTTATTGTTGCCTCAACAAAATTGTCCGAGAATATACTTGAAATATTATCCTTTACTATTTCTACATCTTTGGGCATTACTTTTAATATTATTTTATTTTCGGTTCTATTTACTTCTTCTACAACTCCTTTTATCATAGGAATTATATACTCTCTATCTGTTTCTATAGATTTATTAATGATTTTCTTTGCTATTTCAACGGAAATATCAAATATACAGTCAGAAACTTTATTAAATACTTCGTCTTTTATATTAAAAAATTCCGTAAATTTACTTTTTAATTCCGCTATATCTTGATTTGCGTTTTCTACACCCTCATTATACCCTTCTTGTTTTGCTGCTTCTTTAATTATTTCAGCTTCTTTTTGAGCTCTCGTAATTATATTTCTGTCTTGAGTTCTTCTGTAACCTCTTCTTCTTGTTCCTTCTCTTCTTTCCTCTCTTTGTTCAAATTTTATATTATCCAGTGCTAAATCAAGGTCTTCGACAGATTTCTTTTTCTTTTTATCTTGTTTTTGGGGTTTATTTTCTTCTGTTGAAACAGCATCATTAGATTCTGCTTGTTCTTGCGATGAATCTTCAATAGAATTCGGTTGTTCAATATTTTCGGCAGCAGCTTGCTGAACAGCATCACTTTGCTGAATTTGCTGTTCCTGAATTTCTTCAATAGCTCTTTTTATTGTTGTATATTTCTTTTTAATTATCATTTATTTTATCTTCTACGGATTTTACAAGTGACTGAATAACCATTGGTGAAAATGTTTCTGCCGCAGGGTATGTAAGATCTAATATAAAGTCCTTAACAGCTTCTCTCTCTTTTATAGCAACATTGCTTAATATATTTGGAGGTGTTGATTTTAATAATTTACGATATTTTATTAAAGCTTTCTGAATATTTGCTGTTTCAGGCAGAGGGATAATTTTCTTTATTTCCTCCAACGATTTAATTATAAGTCTGTGGTCTATTTTATCTTCAATATTACTTGTTCTCATATAATTAATAACGTGTTGAACATCATTTTTATCAAGTACATTGAGTATTTCATTCGCTTTTTGCTCGGGTAAATTCTTTAAAATAATAGCAAGAGCAACCAATTTTAGAATCTTTTTATCATTTTGTGTTGTATTTGTATTATTTTCAGACTTTGGAGCTGCATTCTCATTCATTTGTGCATCTTGTGCTTTTTCTGCCATTGCATCCAAATTTGAAGCAGAAAGAGCTATTTGTTTTTGCTCCTCTGACATAGAACCGTTTTTTACAAGTTTTGCAAGCTCATCACTATATAGCATTTTAACTTTTTCTTCCACAAGCTGCGGAAGTTTGTCCTGAGGAAAATTCTTAATAAATGCAATTTTGGTCGTATTAAATATTTCACCGGCTAATCTTTGCAATATTAATGGTCTGCTTTGAATGGGAACTTTTCCCATTATCATATCTATTGATTTATGAAATGTCCATTCAGCTATAAATTGTACGATTAATTGAGCTTGGCTTGCATTAAATTTAATATTAGGGTCATTGTATAATGCTTCTCCGGACATTAAACAGAATTTTTTTACTATATCAACAATAAATTTCTTATCTTCATTTGTAACTGCTTCAGGAACCGCAAAAGACGAAGGTTGAGTCAGTATTTCGGTTAACTGCCTCAACATTTCAGCTGCAAATCCTTTATAATCAAACCCCTCTATAGGCATTAATTTCTCCCGTTATGTTTTTTCAATCCAGCTTTTTAATTCTTTTACCGTTTTATCACTATCCGCATATTCTATGTCTGAAGAAACCTCTTCAATTACTTCATCCAGAGAAACATTTTCATTTGTATCTTGTTTCTTTTCAAGCTGGAGTTGTTTTTGTTGTTCAAGTAATTCCTGTGTCAAAATTGTTTGTTTCTCTATTAATTCAGCCGCTTTGAGGTTTACATCTACAATTTGTTTCTCTTGTTCTGTTGTTTTTTGCTTTAATTTTTTAAGTTCCTCTACTTGTTCCGATGAAGAATCTTTCAATTTCTTATGAACAAATATGAATCCGACGATAAGTCCTGCAATCATAAGAACAATAGCTAACCACCAAGGATTACCCGATGCCTCAGGGACAGGAAGATTTACCGGTCTGTCTGAAGCTAAATAAGGATCAATGGTCTCAGCGAATGCGATAGAAACATCATCTGCTGAAACTTTCGGTGAAGCAGCTCTTGCTATTTGTTCTTTTAACTCATCTATTGAAATATTTGGCGGCATAGCATCTGCATTCATTGTAACCGCTATTGAAATCTTTTCGACAATACCTGATTTAAAGTATTCGTTTACATGCTTTTTGCTTACGCCGTATGTGATTTCCTTTGCATCTCTGGAATAATTATTATTTTGAGATGAAGCAGAAGCCGAATTTTGCTGCAGTCCGTTTGGTAAATATACACTTACTGCATCCGAACCTTTAGATGAATCTTGTGAATTAGAACCTAAGCCTTCATTAAAGGTTTGTTCCGTTAATGAAGTTTTTTCATCAGGATTATATTCTATACTTGTTACTTCTCTGGGAACCTGATTTAAAGAAGTGCTTACTGTTACAACATAATTGCCGTGTCCTACAAGCATATCTAATTGTGCGGCAACTTTATTTTGCATATATGAATCATTTTCCTGAACTTTTGATATTTGGTCATCAATAGATTTTACAAGACTGTTATATACATTACCATTAGAGTCAGTAATAGAAATATTTTCAGCTGCCAAATCCTGTACACTCCCCATTAACAAGCTTTTAATAGCTTTTATAATAGAAGTATCAAGTTTTATTCCGCTTGGAACCGTCAACATAACGGTTGCACTTATAGGTTTTTTATCAGCTTTAAAGAAAGAATTATCCGGTATTGATACAAGAACCGAAGCATTATCAATATCGGGCATCTGTCTTATTAATCTTGAAAGTTCGCCGTTTACCGCTCTTGCAAGTTTTATTCTTTTATCTTCTCTTGTTGAAGTAAAGTCATTTTTATCGAAGATTTCTAACCCTGTATTCTGGTCAACAAGTCCGCTTTTTACAAGAAGTAATAATGCACTGTCTCTTTCCGTATTGGTATATTTACCGCCTTCTAAGAATACGGTCGTCTTAGAACCGTCTGTTTTTCTCTTTGCACTTATTTTATTTCGTGCAAGTAAACTTTGTATTTCTATTGCTTTACCTGCATTGTCTGTTGTTACAATATCAAATGATTCTTTTTCAACTTTATCTATAACATCACCGTTTTTTGATTTTCCCGCAACAGCAAAACTGATAGTCATAATAATTATGATTAACAATACTGCGACGACTCCGCCTGCGATATATAGCACTTTTTTATTTTTTAAGAGCTCTTTAAAATTCATAAATCCCTAATCTTTATACAATTACTCACTTGATATTATACTATTTTTTTTATCTTTGGGTAACTACTTTACACTAATTTACTTGTGAAATAGTGTTTTAAATTGAGATATTCATTATAGTACTATATGCACTTACTACCTTTGATGTTACTTGTGTTGCAAGACTGATTCCGAGATCTGCTTTAGCAACTGCAGTCATAACATCATGTATATCAACATCGGAATTACCCGTTAGTTGTTCATTTAATAATTGATCAGGTTTATTTATGTCAGTATTAATATTGCTGACAAGTCCGGATAAAATATTTTTAAAACTTTTTCCTTCAGAATCTATATTACTGGCGCCAAATCCCTTTTGAGAAAATTCGTCAATAGGCATTCTTGTTGATAAATCAGAAAAAATATTTATATTTGGAGTTATTCTGTTTTCTATCATCTTTTATACCTTTCTATTACAAATAATTAGCTAAAATACTTCTTACATAGTTTTTTGTTTCTTTAAACGGAGGAACTCCGTCATATTTATCCACATTTCCGGGACCGGCATTATATGCTGCCAAAGCCAGAACAACATTGCCGTTATATCTGTCCATCATGCTTTTTAAATATCTTACACCGCCGTCAACATTTTGAACGGGATTATACGGATCAGTAACACCTAGAGATTTTGCAGTTGAAGGCATTAATTGCATTAAGCCTTGCGCTCCTGCCGATGATTTTGCTTTCGGATTGTATCCTGATTCTTGTTTTATTACTGCATTTACAAGTCTTTCATCAACACCGTGTTTTTTGGAAATTCTTGATATTAAATCTTTAATTTGCGACCTTTGAGCATTTTTTGAAACAGGTGCATCCGGAATAATTTGTAAACTTTCTTCAAATAAAGATTTATCAATTTCTTCTGTATTAATAGGTTTTGCCTGAACTTTTTTTGTTGTTAAAGCACCAAATTTAACATCATTTGTTTCTGGTTTATTAATATTAAATCTTGTATGAACGTTTAAAGAAGATTTCATTACATCTTCAAATGTTTTAAATTCAACTCCCTCGGACAATTCATCAGTTTTTTGCTGCTGTGATTGAACATAATTGCTCAATTGCTGAGCCCTTTGTATCGCAGCTGCCTGTCCTGAAGAATTTAGAAGATTTTGTATTATACCTGTAAACATTACACACTACCCTTTACTGATTTTAGCTTCCTATTGTTGTTGCTCTGTCTGCCATTGTCTTTGTCATTGTCAGTATTGCAAGACTGGCTTCATATGCTCTTTGTGCCATAATTGCATCTGTTATTTCAACCAGAGGATCGACATTTGAAGTTCTTATATATCCGTTTTCATCAGCATCCGGATGTCCCGGTTTATATATTCTGTCACCGAGTGTCGGATCTTCAACAACACCTGCCATTGCCACACTGCCGGAAGCATAAGGAAGTGTGCCTGCACCAAATGTGGATTCTTTCATTTGATTCATTATACTTAAAAAAGAACTTCTGTCAGTCGCTACAACGAGCGGAATTTTTCTGACATAATTCGGAGTATCAAGATTGGCAATGTTTTTGGATACTAAATCCAATCTTGCACTATGTACTTTTAGGCCGTCACAGCCTATATTCATTGCACTAAATATACCCATTAGCTGTTACCCATATTTATTACTGTTTTCATTTCCGTTATTAAAGAGGTCATTCTTCTTGCTGCCACCGTGTACATTACGGAGTTCTTTTGCATTTCGGAAAGCTCTGTAGCCGGATCTACTTTGTCATACATTGATGTTTCAACTGCAACGGGAGAAGGTCCCATTTTCGCAGCAAGTTTTGTTTCCAAAGGATTAGTAACCCCTGCCAAATATTGTGTAAAAGAAATATCTTTTCTTCTGTAATTTGGAGTATCCATATTCGCAAGGTTGCAAGCTAATGCCTTCTGCCTTTCGCCTATTAAGTCCAATGCTCTTAATGCACTGTCCATCGGATGTGAGTTTCCTATCATTTATTCACCTTCTTACTGATTTAGTTGTAATGTCTTTGAGTACATATCGTTTATTGTTTGCATAACCTTGAAGCTTGCCAGCATTGATGCATTTAATCTTAAAATTGAATTTACTTCATTTAAAATATCAATGTTTGTAACTTCAAGATTTCCCTGTTTGAATCTTGTATGATTTGTAATAAGTACAGGTTCGCCTGATTCGGCAGTCAAATAATATTTGTTATTATCTGATTTTTTTAGTCCTTCGGGATTTCTGAAATTAACCAAAGGAATATGTCCTAAATATTCTCTTTCGGTTCCGTCATTTGAATATATTTCAACATCACCGTTTTCTTTAATTGCGATGTTATCATAATTAACAGGGACTTGTATTCCATCACCTACAAGATATCCGTCATTTGTAATTATGTAACCGTCTTTATCAACTTTAAAGGAACCTTCTCTTGTATATGTAACGTCGCCCGTAGGTGAAGTTACGGGAATAAATCCTGTTCCGTCTATTGCTATATCAAAATCACGTTCTGTTCTTTGAATTGCACCTTGAGAAAAATCAGTTCTTTCAATACCTGTTAAATATCCGCTTTCGCTCAGCATTTGCTCAAAACGAACCGTTTTATATCCGTTTGTATTATAGTTAGACACATTTGTAGATATATAACCCATCTTCTCAAATTGAAGTTCTGCGTTAATAATACCTCTGTTAATTATACCTTGTAATGTTGTCATTTATTACCTTTCTAGCTTCCTAATGCTGAGATTGTTCTTTGTAAATTTGCATTTTGAATTTGATACAATTGTCTGTTTGCTTCAAATGTTTTTGGATATGGCATTGCTTCCATAAATTCCGTTTGTAAGTTAACGTTAGAATACTCATTGTAGCCTTGTCTTACATTTGGTGATAATACGGCAACTCCGTCCTGACTGACTATCCCGAGTGTTCCGGCTAATTCAAATTTACGTGTTTTATTATTCAAAACCCTTACTACACCGTTTAAATCTATTTGTATATCTTGAAGTTTCTCAGGAATTATAGGCAATACTAAAGGTGTTGCCATATTTGTTAAAACCTGACTTCCGTCAAGAGTTAATATTTCACCGTCTTTTGTCATTTTGAAACGACCGTCACGCGTTAATTTTATTCCGTCTTTTGTTAATATCTGAAAATATCCTTTTTCTGCTAAAGCAACATCTAAAGGATTTTCGGTTAAACCGAGTCTTCCTACACTATCATCTGTTGTAGTTGATATAGCATCTTCACCTATAAATTCGGCAAACGATGATATAACGGGAATTTTTCTTTGATAACCGATTTTATCAAAACCCATTACATTTTCATTGGTAATAGACATCAAAACCTGCTGCATTCTCATTGCTCTGATGTTTTGAACTATTCCTCTTTCCGTGAAATGTACACCGCCGTTTATCATTTGACTTTCCCTTTATATCTTACATACCGGTTTGATACAAAAAATGCATCATTACATGATTCTTTATAATGATAATATATTGAAAGTCAAAAGTACCCGTATTTATGGTTGAGATATGCAATTTTATTCTTTTTATAATCATACATATGTATGATTTTTTAGAAAGGTGTATTTTTATATGATATTATGTTGAAAGATATAATAACGGCACAGGATATGCGTATCAAAAAGATTATTTTATCAATCATAGTATTATTAGTATTTACAGGGCTTAGAGCAGATGCCATAAAAATCGGACTTCAAACTAACGCAAGAGAAGTCAGAGTCGCATCTTCTGTTTCTGCTGAAATTTATGATATAGCAAGAAATAAAGCTTTATACGAAATCCAACCTATGAAAGTATACCAGATTAAAGCAAAAAATAATGAATTAGTTATTGTATCATCAATTTTACAAAAAGATATTTCACTCGGTACTAATCAAATACTAATAAGACCTAAAACAGCCGGCTTTTTATGTCAAAAAAGAGCTTGGTACAGAGGTGATTTTTTAATTACAAATTACGCAAATGCAGGTATTACACTTGTTAACAGTCTGCCGTTAGAAGATTATTTAAAAGGCGTGGTTCCTTCTGAAATGCCTTCAAGATGGAATACAGAAGCATTAAGAGCACAAGCAATCGCTGCAAGAAGCTATGCGGTTGCAACAAGAAATGCAGGTAAACACGCATCTAAAGGATTTGACCTTGTTGATACAACTGCTGATCAGGTATATGGCGGAGCGAGTGCAGAAAAATACACAACGAATAAAGCTGTTGATGATACAAAAGGAATAGTTCTTGTTCAGGATCAAAGAGTTTTACCGACATATTATCACGCAAGTTCGGGCGGACAAACAAAGGTCTGGAATTCCGGCAGTTCTTTTTTACAATCGGTTCCATCATTTGACTATGGACTAAAAAAGAACGGACACGGTGTCGGGATGAGCCAAAACGGAGCCAACAATATGGCCGCTCAAGGATATAATGCATATCAAATTTTAAATTATTTTTATAAAGATTTTAAATTTGCAAAATTAAGCGATAAATGGGATATTTAAGTTTTTAGTTATTTTTTTATATATAAAAAAGGAGAACTTTAGTTCTCCTTTTTAACTATTTCCCCAAAACTTATGCTTGCGGTTGATTCCACAATGCATCTCTTAAGAATTTGCTTTTCTGAGATTCTGCAGACAATGCTACGTTTACCGGAGTGAAAATGAATACCGAGTCACCAATCTTTTGTTGGCTGCCTGATAATGCATGAGTTGCACCGCATAGGAAGTCTACTATTCTTAAAGCTTGTTCTCTGTCAAGCAAATGTAAGTTTAAAACTACTGTTTTTCTATCTTTTAAATGTTTTACGATAGAAATAGAATCTTCATAAGAACGAGGTTCACATACCATAACTTCATAACCTCTGTAGTTTGGATGTGTAACTACCTTCGGACTTTGTGATTTTTGTTCGCTTTGTGTAAAAGAAGGATTTAATGCTAAATTATCCTGAACAGGATATTCATCAGCTTCATCCATCATTTCCCCATAAATACTGTCTTCTCTGTCATTAAAGCCAGATGTTAAAAAATCAATAATTGATTTAAATTTGTCTGCAACTGCCAATTTTCTTCCTCCTACGTATTATTCAAATAGTATTCTTCCTAGTCTTATCATGGTCGCACCTTCTTCAAGTGCTATTTTAAAGTCCCTACTCATACCCATCGATATCTGATTTAATTCTACATTGAATTCGGATTTCAAGTCATCATATATTTGTTTGATATTACCGAACAAATGATGTAATTCATCCTCCGAACTGTCGATAGGTGCCATATTCATAACGCCGCATATTTTTACAGATTTTAGCTGCATTATTGCTTTAAATGCCTCTTTAATTTCTTCCGGAGCAAACCCCGATTTCTGTTCTTCTCTTGCATTATTGATTTGAAGTAAAATTTTTTGAATGATATTCTTCTTTTCAGCTTCTTTATCAATAGCTTCAGCAAGTTTTACGGTGTCTACAGAATGTATTAAATCAAAATTTCCTACTGCAAACTTTACCTTGTTTATCTGCAAATGACCTATAAGGTGAAATCTGCTGTTCTTCCTGATTTCTTCAGGCAGCTTCTCAATTTTGTTTAGTGCATCCTTAACTCTGTTTTCGCCAAAATCTCTGAACCCCAAATTATAATATTCTATAATCTGATTCTCATCAAAATACTTTGTTACAGCTATTATTATCGGATTATAAGGTACGATCTGCGCTTTGATTTTTTCATAGTTTTCTGAAATTTTGCTCATTTTGTTCCTAAAATGTCTCCCCTTTGCTAAGAACAAACCAAAACACTAAAATAATTATATAAAAATATTGTATTGTGTACAACAAATTGTATATTAAATGATTTGTTGACTAAATAAAATATCTTCAAACCCATGTAAACATGGCGATTGCCATGATTACAAAAAACTTAATTTTTCTTAATATATACTTCTTCATCGATTATAAGTTGATTTTTTGTTAAAAATTTTTTACAATTTTATAGTTATGAATGAAAATTCAAGAAGATATTTACAAGAATTTAAACTTTATATAGAAGTTGAAAAAAACTTTTCCAAACATACCGTAACAGCATACAGTTCTGATATTTTAAGCTTTTTAGTATGGCTTGATGACAGACGGATTAATGATGTTACTTATGCTTTAATAAGAGAATATCTTGTTTATATTCAACAATTTAATTATTCTAAAACCACTACCGCTAGAAAAATAGCTTCATTAAGAACATTTTACAGGTTTTTATACAGGGAAAAAGTTGTAGAAACTAATCCGGCACTTGGAATACATTCACCCAAAAAAGGTAAAACATTGCCGGAATTTCTAACCGAGTCTGAAATGGAGCAGGTTTTAAATAATATAAAAATGGAATCACCCGCAGGATACAGAAACAGGACAATTCTTGAATTGCTATATGCAACGGGAATGCGAATTTCCGAATTAAGTGATTTAAATTTTGAAAATCTTAATCTTGATGAGAATGAAATAAAAGTATTTGGTAAAGGTGCAAAAGAAAGAATAGTTCTTGTCTCTGAGCGGGCAAAAGATTTTCTTATTAAATATATTAGAACAGCAAGATTATTGATAGATAAAAATGCAAAAGAGAATCCGGAATCTCCTATTTTTATTAATAAAACCGGATATAGGCTGCAACCGCAAAGTGTAAGATTTGCAATAAGAGAAGTAATGGATAAAATAGAACTGCCAAAACATGTAACACCTCACGTATTCAGGCATAGTTTCGCGACAAGACTTCTTGAAAACGGTGCGGATTTAAGAGTTGTCCAAGAATTACTCGGACACAGCAGTATCAGTAATACTCAAATATATACACACGTATCAACCGAGAAATTAAGACAATCGTACAATATTGCACACCCGAGAGCAAATTAGTATATAATATATTTATTAAGTCATGAGGAGAAGATATGTACGATTTTATAACAATTGGAAGTGCAACCGTAGATGCTTTTATTGAAACAGATGCCGCAACCATTGTATCAGTAAGCTCTTTAAAAACGAAAAGAGACTTTATGTCATATCCGTACGGAGCTAAAATTGAGATTGATAACTTTGCTTTTGAAACAGGCGGAGGGGCATTAAATACAGCTGTCAATTTCGCAAATTTAGGAATGAAAACATCTACAATTGTTAAAATCGGTAACGATGTACAAAGCAATAAAATCAAGGATATTCTTAAAGATGCCAATGTCGATTTATCAAATATAAGAGTATCAAAGAAATATCAAACCGGCTTCTCAATTATTTTAATAAGTTTTCAAGGCGACAGAACAGTATTGGCTCATAGAGGAGCAAATGCTCATTTGGAAAAAGATGATATTAATTTTGATGCAATAAAAAAATCAAAATGGTTATATCTTGCTCCTTTAAACGGAGAATCTACAAAAGTTTTGGATAAAGTTGCAATGTTTGCCGAAGAACATGACGTTAACTTGGCGATTAATATTGGTACAAGCAGTATAAAACAAGGTAAGAAAAATTTATCAGAAGTACTTAAAACCGCAGAGGTTATTATTTTAAATAAAGAAGAAGCAATGATGCTAACGGGTATTGAAGTAAGACCTGATACAAAAAATGAAAAATTTTCTAATGATATAATCCATCCCGATATTATTAAAATGCTGAAAGAATTAAGTTATAAAAAGGATAAAGTAACTATTATAACCGATGGTAAAAACGGAGTATATGCATATGACGGTCATAAATATTATCAATGCAATGAATTTCCGGCAAAAGTTGTAAGTACATTAGGTGCAGGTGATGCATTCGCTTCTACATTTACGGCAACTTTAGAAAAAACCAAATGGGATGTAGCTAAATCTTTAAAATACGCATCCGTAAATGCAGCTTCCGTTGTAGAGCATTTCGGAGCACAAAGCGGATTCTTAACTTTTGAAGAGATAGAAAAGAAGCTTAAAAAGAATCCTGATTTTGAAGTTAAAATTATAAAGAAATAAAAAAAACAGCGGCAATATTACCGCTGTAATAGTTCTCATATGAATTGGAAGGATTTTTCTATAATATCTTCGTGTTTATGCTGCTATTGCTGCATTTATTCTGAATAATTCTTTTTCTTTAATATCATCTTCTGTTTGAATTGATGATAATTCTGCAAACGGATTACTTTTATCTGCTGAAGCGGAATAAACTGCACCGTTGTCTTCTGCTGTCGGAGCTTCTGTATCATCTCCTGCAACAGGTTGTTCACCATTTTCAGATGCTTCTTCACCTGCTTGTTCATCAGTTGTTTCTGTAGGTTCTTCAACCGGAACTTCATCTGCAGAAGTATCTTCAACGTCTGTTCCTTCTTCAGCTTCTTCTTTTTCAGCTTTTTCGCTTGCACCTATTGACTTTAAGAATATCTCAGCTTTTTCATCAGCTTCTTTCTTAGTTGCTTCATTTATGCCGTTAATTTCTTCTTCGGTTAAGCCTAATTCACCATATGCTTTTGATATTTCTTCTTTTAATTCAGCTGATTTTTGTGTGTATTCTTCAAAGAAGTTGACGTGCGGTTGTAATTCTTCTGAGTAGTCTGTTGCTTCTTGTTCTGCTTCTTCAGCGGCATCTGCTACACCGTATGTTTCTTTAAGGAAGTCTACGCTGTCCATTGTGTTATATGCACTAACTGCTTCACCTGCAATATTAACATTGAATGTTCCTAACATTTGTTGTTCACCCGATGTAGTATCAATTGCATCGTGAGCACCGCCTTGTTTATATGATTTTAAGTCTACAGAGAAGTCATCACCAAATTCTTCAGATATATCAACTACTTCTTGTTTACCGTCAGCACCCTTCTTAACTGCTTTAATATTGCCGGCTGCCATTTCTTCTGATGTTACTTTTCCGTCTTTATCAGTATCTAATGATTCCATTTCTGCCCATTGATCTTTAGCACCTAAGAAGTCGCTTGTTGAATCAAATGCACCGTCATCTATAATGAAGTCGTATTGAGTTTTATTGTCGCCTTCTCCTGTTGTGAAACCAATCGGGTCACAACATTTTTGTGCTTGTTTTTCAGCTTCTTCTGCTGCTGCTTGTGCTTCTGCAGCTGCATCATATTGTTCATTTAGTCCTTTTATTTCTTTGTCAATTGCATCTGTATCCTGAATCATACCGCTTAATTTACTTAAGTATGAATCCATTTCGTTAACATCTGCACTTGCCGCTGTTAATGCCGATAGTGCTTCACCTGCTGCAGGTGCATCCGGTAGTGCATTTTTAATATTCTCATTTAATTCATCTCTTGTCATACCTTCTCCGCCATCTTTATTTGCGGCGATATAAGCTTGGATGTTTTCATGTAATACTTGTTGTGATTCTTCTTTGTGTTCTTCTACTTGTGCTTCTTGTTGTGCTGCTGCAGCTGCTATGTTTTCTTCTGCATCTTTTGCTTTTTGTTCGATTTTATCTTCAATTTTATCCATTTTCTCGAGATTTTCTTTCTTTTCTTTCTCGAGTTTTTCAATCTTTTCTTTGATTTCTTTCATTTCTTCGCTTTCCTTTTCAGGAGTAGCTTTTGTTTTATCTGTCTTTTTTGCATCTTCTGTTTTCTCTGTAGCATCGGCTTTTCCTGCTGCATCTGCTGCTTCTCGATATGCATTTAATGCATCAGCTTCGATTTCAGAATTGTTAGCTCCATAGGTGTTTGCTCCGGCAAATTTTAAAACACTTGGATCATTTTTTTCTAAATTTGAAGATTGTAATTGTTTGTTTAATTTTCTCAGGTCAAAATTGTCCGCACCAAGGCGTGATACATTAATACTCATTCTCTCTATCCTCCGATTTCCGTCTTACCTTTATAAAAAAAATCGGCTATTGTGAATTTCAAGCATGTTTACATTTGTTTACATTCGCGCTGAAAATCCTTGTTAAATAAGGATTTTTCTATTTCGTCAAAATTATGAATTACCTGTTTTACACATGGAATATTTTTATAAAAATTGTCACTTTCAACTGATGCAATTGCTATTATCATGCCAATCCCCGCAGAATTTGCCGCATTTATTCCGGATATTGCATCTTCTATTACAATACAATCCTTAGGACTTAAATTAATATTTCTTGCTGCTATTTGGTATATATCAGGTGCAGGTTTGCCTGGAATTTTACCGTTAGAATAGACTATTTTATCCAAATCAAACCATTTTTCAAGCTTAAATTCTTTAATATAAAATTCGACATTATCCCATTCTGACATAGTTGCAATTGTTCTTGGGATATTTCTGCTTTTTAGATAATTTAGAAAATTTTCCGCACCCGGTGATAATACAAGACATTCAGGATTTTTTTTGCACATTTCTCTGTACATTGCTTCTTTTTCTTTACCGAGTTTTTCAACCATTTCCGCCGTTGGTTTTTCTCCGATAGCATATTCTATTATATCGGCATTTGTACGTCCGAACATTTTTGTCCGCATTTCATCGTCAGTAAATTCATATCCTCTGAGTTTCTTTGAATATATCCGCCATGCATCATAATGCAATTGAGAATCAAAAAATAATGTTCCGTTAAAATCGAAAATGATACCTTGCATAAATTACCTCTTAAACATCATTATCGCATAAAAAAAGAGGACTTATATAAGTCCTCTTTTAAATATTTGTTTGTTTTATTATTGTTTATCAAACATTTGTTTAATACCGTCAACGGAACTTAATATGCCAGTTGCTTCATATGGCATATAAACAACTTTGTTATTCTGTCCATTTGATATACTAGACAATGTTTCCAAGTATTTCATAGCAATTAGGTATTGATCGGGTTTGCCTTTATCTGCCAAAGCATTAATAATTCTGCCTATAGCTTCTTTTTCAGCATCAGCTTCAATAATACGAGCCTGAGCTATACCTTCAGCTCTTAAGATTTCTGATTGTTTTTCACCTTCTGCTCTGTTAATAGCTGATAACTTTTCACCTTCTGCTTTTAATATAGCTGCTTTCTTAATACCTTCAGCTTCAAGAATTGTAGCACGTCTGTCCTGTTCTGCTTTCTTTTCTTTTTCCATAGCCTGTTGAATAGAAGCAGGCGGAACAATATCTTGAAGTTCTACACGGTTAACTTTTACACCCCATTTATCAGTTGCTTTATCAAGAATTTCTCTTAACTTATCATTGATAATATCACGTGAAACAAGAGTTTCATCTAATGCTAATTGACCAACCAAGTTTCTTAAGTTTGTTTGTGTTAATTTTTCAATAGCATTTGGTAAGTTTTCAATGTTATAAACAGCTTTTTTTGCATCAATAATTTGATAATATAACAGTGCGTTTATACTGATAGTTACGTTATCTTTTGTAATTACGTTTTGTCTCGGAAAATCATAAACTGCTTCTCTTAAGCTAATTCTTGAAGAATACACTGTTTGATTATAAATTCTTCCGTCTAATGTTCTTGCTGTTTCATTTGTTAATATAGGTCTCGGTGTATCAAAAAACGGCAATATAAACTTTGCACCGGGGTTCAATGTAGTTCTGTATTCACCTAATCTTTCAATAATAACTACTTCTTTTTCTCTTACAATAATTATGCCTTTTAGCACATATATTAATGCCAAGCATAATAACCCAATCATTACAAAAATCATTTTTTTCTCCTTATATTTATTCTACAACCGTTATTAATCATAGTCAGACATAACTATCTCTTTAATTTCAATTTTGTTAACCTTTACTCCCCATTTTTCGGTTTCGTTTATAAGTATTTCCTGTAATTTATCGTTGATAATATCATATGAATTATCAACCTCATTAAAAGTCAATTCTTTTACAATATTTTTTAAACTTAATTCTATTAATTTTTCTATAACATCCTGTATATTTTCTACATTATACACTGCTTTTTTTACGTCTGTTATTTCACAATATATAAGAATAGGAATGTTAATTGATACAGCATCTTTAGTAAATAGTTTTAATATTTTGAACTCGAAAACTTTTTCTTGTATGTTTATACGAGTTGTATACATTTTTTCTTTTTTATATAAATTTCCTTCAATATCCCTTCTATATTCATATGTCTGAACAATTCTTGGTGCATCAATCATTGGCATTATAATATGTAAACCTGCCGGCAATATTTTTCTGTATTTGCCAAGTCTTTCAATAACAATAACTTCGTTTTCTTTTACTATAACTATTCCCTTCAAAAAGAAAATCAATAATATGAAGAAAAATAAGAATATAACGGCAAGCATAAAAGAAGCCTATATTCTTTCAACGAACAATATTAAGCTGTCATGGTCAACAATTTTTACATCAGTACCGGCAGGAATTTCTTCGCCTTCTTTTATTCTTGCTTCCCATCTTTCATCATATATTGTTATTGCCCCTTGTACAGTATTTATATTTTCAATAACTTTTACAACTTTTCCTATGTATTCGGATTTGAAATCTAATTATCCATTACCTATTATAAGATGTTTTAATAAAGGACTTATAAATATTAAGGATAATAAAGAAAGTACAATAAATAATAATAGTG
>JAEEGL010186830.1_pt1 | contig 16006 bp, 11 predicted proteins | sample 9134231 | NCBI WGS metagenome assembly JAEEGL01 (sample SAMN16246548, study PRJNA631951) | gut metagenome | biome: gut microbiome; feature: rumen; material: fiber-attached | host: Bos | place: Iran: Karaj | collected 2018-10 | reverse complement strand
GACGAAATCTCGAGAGAGAAAAACGCATGGACCCTTAAGGCAATTGAAAAGAAGGAGGAGCCGAGAAGGAAAATTGAGCGGCAGAAGCCGCGACGTACCGAGGAGGAAAAAAAGAATCGCTCGCAGCAGTATATCCGTAAGGCCAGGTCTGTCTTCCCGCAGAGGGTGAAATACTATGAGCCCTTCCTGCCCCCGGGGCACAGGGCGGTTGCCGGCATCCAGATCCGCGCCCAGAAAACCCGCTGGGGAAGCTGTTCTTCAAAAGGGACCCTGTCATTTAACTGGAAGCTCATGATGGCTCCGGATGAAGTCATCGACTATGTCGTGGTCCACGAGCTTTGCCACCTGTGCGAAATGAACCACTCGCAGCGCTTCTGGTCGCTGGTGGGCTCTATTCTTCCCGATTACCGGAACCGGCGCCGGTGGCTGAAGGAGAACGGTCACCTTCTGGAGCTGTAGTCCCCGGCCTTCTTGTCGTAAAACCGTGTTCCTCATCAAGGAACCTTTCAACGAGATACCGCGGGCGTGCCTTTGTCTCGAGATAGATTTTCCCGATGTATTCGCCGATAACGCCCAGGGACAGAAGGATCAGGCCTCCGATTGCCCAGACGGACACGGACAGAAAAGTCCAGCCGACGACCGTTGCACCGATCGCGTGGCGGATCAGCGAATAGACCAGCATGCCCAGGCTGACAATGAAAATCATAAAGCCCAGCCATGTGATCATGCGGATCGGGGTCGTTGAAAGAGAAGTGATCCCCTCCATCGCAAAGCTCAGCATCTTCGTAAGAGGATATTTGCTCTCGCCCGCAAAGCGCTCCGCCCTTTCATAGTATACGACGTCGGACTTATAGCCCACCATCGGGACAATTCCGCGAAGGAAGAGATTGACCTCGCCGTACTCGGAAAGGCCGTCGAGAGCGCGCCCTGACAGGAGCCTATAGTCGGCATGGTTGTAAACCGTCTTTGCCCCCATTTTGTCCATCAGCCTGTAAAAGCTCTGCGCGGTAAAGCGTTTGAAGAAGGTATCCGTCTTGCGGCTGCTGCGCACGCCGTATACTACGTCGAATCCCTCATAGTATTTATCGACCATCTCGTCGACGGCGTCGATGTCGTCCTGCAGGTCGGCGTCCATGGATATCACCATATCCGCGTGGGACCTGACCGTCATAAGCCCCGCCAGCAGGGCATTCTGGTGGCCGCGGTTCCTGGAAAGATTGATGCCGGAAAACAGGGGATCCTCCCCGTGCAGCTTCTCAATAATGCTCCAGGTACCGTCCGCAGAGCCGTCGTTGACAAAGACCACCCGGCTCCTGCCGCTGATCCTGCCCTTGTCTTTAAGCGCGCGCATCTTTTCCTTAAGGCGGCGTGCCGTTTCCGGCAGGACCGCCTCTTCGTTATAGCATGGAAGAACAATATAAAGTATATCTGACATAATATCCAAGCTTCCTCAAAGTCCCATATCAAAAAGACTGAACTGGTTGCTCTCCGGGAGGCTTCCCAGGATCCCGAGCTGAGCCATCTTATCCACGATCGTCGAGGGGATCCTTGCCCTCTCGCGAAGGTCATCCCTGGAAACAAATTCGCCCTGCTTTACAGCCTCCTCGAGCTGGTCGGCTGCCTTAGCGCCCATTCCCGCGATGCTGTTAAACGACGGCATAAGACTGTCGCCGACGATGGTAAAGCTCCTGCCCTTTGCTTTCTTAATGTCGATGGGAAGGAACCGGATGCCCCTCGCATACATTTCCCGGACAACAGCCATATCGTCAAGCTGGGCGGCCTCCGCCTGCGTCAGCGTTTCCCTGCGGGAGTTGTAATCCTCTATTATCGACAGGAGGTGCTCCTGCCCCTGCGCCATGATCTCATAATCGAACGCCTTCGCCCTGATACTGTAATAGGCGGCATAATAGGCAAGAGGGTAATAAACCTTGCAGTACGCGATCCTAAGCGCCATCATGACATAGGCAGCGGCATGCGCCCTCGGGAACATGTATTTTATCTTCTTGCAGGAGCCGATGTACCAGTCCGGCACGCCGGCGGCCGTCATGGCCTCCTCCATCTGCGGCTGCAGGCCTTTCCCCTTCCGGACCGATTCCATGGTCTTGAAGGAGAGTGATTTGTCCATTCCCTTTCCGATCAGATATCCCATGATATCATCACGGCAGCAGATGCAGGTGGACAGCACTGCCTTTCCCTCCTGGATCAGGGTCTGCGCGTTTCCGAGCCACACATCCGTTCCGTGGGAGAGACCGGAAATCCGGACAAGCTCCGACATCATAGTGGGCTGGGTGTCCTCCAGCATGCCCATGACGAATTTCGTTCCGAACTCCGGGACGCCCAGCGTGCCGACACGGATTCCTCCGTTCTGCTCCGGCGTTATGCCGAGTGCCTTCGTCGACTGGAACAGGCTCATGACCTTCGGATCATCCAGCGGGATATCCAGAGGATCAATCCCCGTCAGATCCTGCAGCATCCTGACCATCGTCGGATCATCATGTCCCAGGATATCGAGCTTTAACAGGTTGTGATCGATCGAATGGTAATCAAAATGCGTGGTTACGATATTCGTCGTCATGTCGTTCGCCGGGTGCTGGACGGGCGTAAATGTGTTGATATCCTCCCCGAGAGGCAGGACCACAATGCCGCCGGGATGCTGGCCCGTGCTGCGCCTTACGCCGGTGCAGCCGGCAGCGAGGCGTTCCATCTCACTGCGTCTTTTCTCGATATTGTTCCGCTCGCAGTAGCCGCGGACATAGCCGTAGGCTGTTTTATCCGCAACCGTCGCGATCGTTCCCGCCTTGAAGGTCTGTTCGTGTCCGAAGATAACCTTGGTATAGGCATGCGCCTTCGCCTGATACTCTCCGGAGAAATTAAGGTCAATATCCGGCTCCTTGTCGCCCTTAAAGCCCAGGAATGTCTCAAACGGGATGTCAAAGCCATCCTTTTTCATCGGACGGGAGCACTTCGGGCACATCTTCGGCGGCATATCGATGCCGCACTTTCCGATGTAGGACCTGACCTCCTCGGAATCAAAATCACTGTAATGACAGTCCGGATTCTCGCAGTAATAGTGCGGCGGAAGGGGATTCACCTCCGTGATTCCCGACATCGTTGCAACAAACGAAGACCCGACCGATCCCCGCGAGCCCACAAGATATCCGTCCTCATTCGACTTCCAGACCAGCTTCTGCGCGATGATGTACATGACAGAGTAGCCGTTCTTTATAATCGAATTCAGTTCTCTTTCCAGTCTCGCCTCAACGACCGGAGGAAGGGGATCGCCGTACATCCGGTGCGCCTTTGTGTAGCAGATCTGGCGCAGGTTTTCGTCAGAATTCTCGATGACCGGCGGGCACTTATCGGGACGCACCGGCGAAATCGCATCGATCATATCCGCGATCTTCTGCGTGTTAGTGATTACAACCTCTTCACACTTGCGGCTTCCGAGATAGGAGAACTCCTCCATCATCTCGTCTGTCGTCCTGAAATACAGCGGCGCGGGCTCCTCTTCATTGGAACCCATTCCCATACTGTCCTGCAGGATGGTCCTGTAAATCTGGTCCTCGGGATCCATGAAGTGCACGTCCCCGGTAGCAACGACAGGCTTGCCGAACTGCTCACCCAGGGCAACGACACGCCTGTTGAGATCAAGGACATCCTCCTCCGAACGGATCTGCTCATATCGCTCGGATGCGATCAGGAACCGGTTGTTGTCCCTCGGCTGTATCTCAAGATAATCGTAAAACTGCACGATCCCCGCTATTCTCTCTTCCGGGCGCTGGTCGAGCAGCGCCTGGAACAGTTCGCCCGCCACGCAGGCGCTTCCGACAAGAATCCCCTCCCGCATTTTAATCAGCTCGCTCTTGGGAATCTTCGGCTTCTGGTAATAATATGTGAGGTGGGATTCACTCACCAGCCTGTAGAGATTTGCCCTGCCGATGCTGTTCTTTGCAAGAAGGATGCAGTGATAAGGCCTCAGTCTCCTGATGATATCCGGATCAGCCGCTGCCGCGTCGTTAATTTCACCAAGCGTCCGGATCCCTCTTTGCGAGAGCATCGGGATCATTTTTACAAAAATATCAGCTGTGCAGCCGGCGTCATCCACCGCCCTGTGGTGATGCTCCAGGACAACATTCAGAAGCTTTGCCACTGCGTCCAGGGTATAGCTCTTATGCCCGGGCATCAGGAACCTCGCGGTATCCACCGTATCCAGCGTCGTAAACGGGCAGGGAAGGTGAAGATCGGCGGCGTTTTTCCTGATAAAGCTGATATCGAACTGCACATTGTGCCCGACAAGGACGCAGCCCTCACAGAATTTGAGGAATCTCGGCAGCACAAGATCGACTGTATCTGCGCCGATCACCATTTCGTCCGTAATGCCGGTAAGCCTGGTAATCCTGTACGGAATCGGAATCTTCGGATTGATAAACTCTGAAAAGCTGTCCGTCTTTATGCCGTTTTCATATTTGACGGCGCCGATCTCAATGATGCGGTCCCTGTCACTGGAAAAGCCCGTGGTCTCGATATCGAAAATTACAAAGCTGCCCTTTTCAACAGCATACGCCTCCGGCAGGATATCCGAAAATGCCGGATCCGAGGCTGTATCACCGAAGGTCACGATTCTCTTAAGGTCATCGACAAGATAGCATTCCACACCGTAAATGACCTTGAAGAAATCCTGCCTGTCAAGCGGAGGAAGCCCCTGTCCCGCGCGCTTTTTGTTCTCGTCTCCGAGAAGCGCGTCGACCACGTGCCCTGCATCCGGGAATGCCTGGAGCGTTCCGTGATCCGTGACCGCGACCGCGGGCATTCCCCACTGGTACGCGCGTTTTACAAGATCCTTGCACTCCGATACGCCGTCCATATCGCTCATCTTTGTATGAAGATGGAGCTCTACGCGCTTTTTCTCATAGTGGTCCTGCCTTTTGTGCAGGAAGGACGGAATCTCCATGATGCCGGTCGGGGAAGTAATCATGATCTCGTGCTCATAGGTATCCATCCTGGTGAAGCCCCTGACCTTGACAAACTGCCCGTTCTTAAGGCGGCTCATCGCCTCGTCCGCCCGCTCTGTCGGGGCAAATATCTTGACCGAGATAGAGTCCGTGAAGTCTGTAATCGTAAACTTCAGGATGCTCTTCTCGTTCTTGATATCCTTCCTGTCGCTGGCTGTTACCATGCCGCGGACGGTAACCTCGCCCATCTCGCCGAGGATGTCACTGATGGCGATGGCGTCGTCGTCAAAATCACGCCCGCAGATGACCGAAGGATCGCTGCTTCGGATAAAACTGTCCTGGTACTTTTTCTTTCCGGCTGCTGCCCTGCTGCTTCTTGCCCTCTGTTCCTGCGTCTTCACAGCCGCGCTTTGCTGCGCGCCCTGCTGCCTGCCCTTTGACTCGCTCTTTTCTGCCGCCATGCCCACATTCGAGGCACCCCGGGGAGTATCTGCCCCGGATGCTGCGGCGGGCGCGGTCATGGCTGCAGCTGCCGCGGGTGCGTCACCTTCTGCCGCGGGCGTGTCCGCCTCCGGCATGGGCATTGTCCTGTCCGGCATTGTGTCCTGCGTATCCAGCACGGCTCTTGCGCGCCTGTGCGCCGGCAGGTCGAACAGGATCTGGATCTCGGCGGCGATTCCGCAGCGGTCGCGGAATATCATGTCGAGCCCCCTGCGGATCTTTTCACCCTCTTCCCTGCTGATGCAGGAATCCTCCAGGTGAATCACCACATGATCGGACGTAGGATAGTCAAGTTTCGCATCCTTAAAGCATGTCCCGAGGATAGGCGATGCCTGCCACATTTCATAGACCAGGGAGTCATAATACTCCCTCATCAGAAGCTGGGCGTTGTACTGCGCGGAGAGACAGTAATGCTCCATCAGCCGGACCCTGACCTGCGTGCCGGCGCAGACAGCCGCAGTCAGGGCTTCTTCCATCCTGACAATCTGCTGTCTGTGTACCAGATGATCGGAATCCGTATAGACCTTCAGCCATGTGTGGTCTCTGTTAAAAGCGACCTTTGTGACACTGATCCGGCTGAACAGGTCATAAAGATCGCCCCTGATTTTCAATGTTGGAAAAACTTCAAAAAAAGCCTTGCTCATTCCTGCCATGCATCCAGTTCCGCCCGAAGAACCTCGAGCAGTTCTGTTTCCTTTACCTTACGGATAATCCTGCCCTTCTTAATCAGCAGGCCTTCTCCGTCTCCTCCGGCTATACCGATGTCCGCTTCCTTTGCTTCCCCGGGACCGTTCACTGCGCAGCCCATGACCGCGACCTTGATATTGTACGGATACTTCTGTACCATCTTCTCGACCTCGTTTGCAAGCGAGATGAGGTCAATTTTCGTTCTCCCGCATGTGGGACAGCTGGTCACTTCGACTCCGCCTTCCCTGAGCTTTAAATCACGCAGGATCTGTTTTGCGGTCCTTATCTCTTCTACGGGGTCTCCCGAAAGTGAAACCCTGATCGTATCGCCGATCCCCTCATACAGGATGATGCCAAGACCCACGGCGGACTTGATATTGCCCCCATAGACGGTCCCCGCCTCCGTAATTCCGACATGAAGCGGATAATCTGTCCGCCGGTCCAGCAGCTCGTGTGCCTTCACGCAGGTCAGCACGTCGGAAGACTTGATGCTGATGACGATATTGTCATAGCCGCAGTCCTCGATCATACCGACTTTATCCAGCGCACTCTCTACAAGGCCCTCAGCGGTGACGCCGCCGTATTTCGCGACCAGCTCTTTTTCGAGGGACCCGCTGTTGACGCCGACGCGGATCGGTACGTCCCTTTGCGCTGCGCACGAAACCACGGAACGGATTTTGTCAGCTCCTCCGATATTTCCCGGATTGATCCTGATCTTGTCCGCGCCGTTCTCAATCGCGGCGATCGCCATTTTATAATCAAAATGAATGTCAGCTACAAGCGGGATCGAGATCTGCTTTTTTATCTCGGCAATCGCCCTTGCCGCCTCAATATCCGGCACCGTGCAGCGGATGATTTCGCAGCCGGCCTCTTCCAGTCTGTGAATCTGTGCCACGGTAGCCTGCACATCCTGTGTGGGTGTATTCGTCATGGACTGGATTGCGATCGGAGCCCCGTGACCGATAACCACACTGCCGATTCTCACCTGTCTCGTATTATTTCTCATAAGCTGTCCGCCTTAAGTCTTTCTGTGTCCTGCCTGCCTCTGCGGTTACCTGAAGAACTTGGAGATATCGTTAAAAAGCACGAATACCATCAGTCCTATCAGGACCAGTGCTCCCGCAACAGTAACGATTCCTTCCTTCTCGGGAGATACCGGCTTGCCCCGGACCGCCTCGATCAGCAAAAAGAGGAATCTTCCGCCGTCGAGCGCGGGGAGCGGCAGGAGGTTCATGATTCCAAGGTTAATCGAAAGAAGGGTCGACAGATTCAGGAAGGAAAGCAGGACTGTCGGCAGCCCGTAGGGCTTTGCCTCCGTATAGGTATCGTCCACAACCTTGACGATGCCGACCGGTCCCGCAAGGTCATCCGCAGAAAAATGTCCCCTGAAAATCAGGCCCAGCGATTTAAAGGTCGCCCTGACCCAGTACTGCGCCTCATAGAAGCCGTACTGAAAAACCTGCAGGGCATTGCATTTAACATACTCCCCGGAACCGACAAGGCCTATGTAATACCTGTTGTCTTCCGCGTCATACCGCGGCGTCAGGGTAATTGTGTTTTTGACAGCATCCGCGCCGCTCCCTCTTTTATATGTAATCTTCAGCGGCTCACCGTAGTTCATCATCGAAGCAAGGACAACCTCGCGGTAAATATGGATGCTCTCGCCGTTAATCGCCGTAATGACGTCTCCCTCAAGGATACCGGCTTCCTGTGCAGCCGAGTTTTCCTGCACCCTGTACACGACAGGAAGGTCTGTCCCCGCAAAGGCCACGATGATCATCGCGAGGATCATTCCCATCACGAAATTCATCATGGGACCGCCGAGAACCGTCGCCATCCTTGCAAAGACATTTGCGTTGGGGAAGGAGTGCTCATCGTAGTCCTGCTTCTGTTCCTCAAGGCCGTTCATGCCGTCAAAAATACAGGCGCCGCCGACGGGCAGGAGACGGATGCAGAACCTGGTCTCACCCCTGCGGGTGCTGAAAAGAAGAGGGCCCATGCCGATGTCAAACTCGATCACGCGGATCCCGTTGCGTCTTGCAACGGCATAGTGGCCGAATTCGTGCCCTATTACTATAACGGAAAATATTGCCAAAAAAATAATTATACTTACCAGCAAGACTACAACCTCACCTGTCTATGCCCTGTCGAGCGCTTCACGCACATAATCCCTGGCCTCCTGCTCCGCGCCCAGTATCTCATCCAGCGTGGGCGAGGAAACCGTCCTGTGCCTGTCCATAGCTCCCGAAATCAAGTCGTATATATCAAGGAATTCGATCCTGTCCTCCATAAAGAAGCGTACAGCCTCTTCGTTCGCCGCGTTGAAGACCGTCGGCATGGATCCGCCGCTGTGCGCTGCCCTGTAGGCGAGCGGAAGCCCGAGGAAGGTGTCCGTATCGGGCTTTTCAAAACGGATACTCCCAAGCGCAAAAAGATCAAGCGGCCTGATCTCGAGATATCTTCTGTCCGGATAGAAGAGTGCGTACTGGATCGGCTGGCGCATATCAGGCGTCGCAAGATGCGCGATCACGGATCCGTCCGTATATTCCACCGCGGAATGCATGATACTCTGGGGCTGGACGACCACCTGGATATCATCCACGCCGACACCGAACAGCCATTTTGCCTCCATAACTTCAAGGCCCTTGTTCACAAGGCTTGCGGAATCGATCGTAACCTTCGCTCCCATGTCCCAGTTGGGATTTTTGAGCGCGTCGGCGGCGTGCTTGTGCAGCAGGTCTTCTCTTTTCATTCCCCTGAAGGTCCCGCCGGAGCAGGTAAGGAGAATCCTACGGACCCGCTTTCTCATCTCTCCGTTCATGCACTGGAAAATAGCGCTGTGCTCGGAGTCCACGGGAAGGATCTGCACGCCGGACTTTTCTGCTGCGGGCATGATAAGGTGTCCTGCCGTTACGAGCGTCTCCTTATTGGCAAGCGCGATCGTCCTGCCTGCCTCGATCGCCGCAAGCGTCGGCCGGATGCCGATCATGCCGACCACCGCGTTCATGAAAACGTCATAGCCGTCCATTGCGGCAATCTCAAGAAGACCTTCCATTCCGCTGACGATCTTTATATCAAGATCCGCTGTCCTTGTCCTCAGGTCCTTCGCGGCCTCTTCGTCCCACATGCACGCAAGGCTCGGTCTGAATTCCCGGATCTGCTCCTCCATCAGCCGCACATTCCTGCCCGCCGCAAGCGCGGCTGCGGTAAGCTCCTCAGGATATGAACGCACCACCTCCAGTGTCTGTGTCCCGATGGATCCTGTAGAGCCTATTATTGCTATCTTCTTCATGCTGTCCCTCATCCGGTGCTGCTGTGATAATCCCCGGCGCAAAGGCACACCGCGCCATCCCGGGGAACGGATTACAGGGCGCCGCCCCCGATAAGGATCAGCGCCAGGAAATAGATTACAGGCGCGGTAAAGATCGCGCTGTCAAATCTGTCCATAATGCCGCCGTGCCCGGGGATGATCGTGCCGTAGTCCTTGATATTATGATTTCTCTTTATTGCGGACGCCGTCAGGTCCCCGATCTGGCTGATAATACTGCCGCAGATGCCGATTACAATAAAGATCGGGATCAGTCCCGGCTCTTCATGGAATCTCTGCATGATAACAGCAGTCATGCCGCAGAAAACCGCGCTCCCGCAGATGCCGCCTATGGCGCCCTCAACCGATTTCTTGGGAGAGAGCATCGGCGCAAGCTTCCTTTTCCCGAACTTCATGCCCACGGCATACGCACAGGTGTCGCAGATCCAGGAGCAGAAAAAAACGAGCCCGTAGATATACATCCCGTAAGGCAGAAGCCTTGCCCTGTAGATAAAGGAAAGCATGACGGGAGCATACACGAAGGAGAAAAACGCGTCAATAACCTGGTCCGCGCGGTACTTCGGGAAGGTAAGGACATAGATGCCCATCAGGATAAAGAAGAGTCCGAAAACAACGGCCATTGTGATGGTATCCGCCACATGGACATAGGGGGTGCCTCCTCTGCACAGCACCGCAGCGGCCACCAGTGCGGCATAGAGAATAATGACTGCGGCATATCCCGAGAGCTCCAGCGCATTGCACTCAAACTCTTTCGAGAGATAATCCCCGATGCCGATTATCCTTCCCTTAAAACCGATCCTGACTATTGTATCATCCGGAAGCTTTTTCTGAAGGAAGGCGAACGGACTGCCGGTGGAATACTCCTCATGGACCTTCATGGCCCTGGTCAGCTCATAGTAAGCCAGTACAGAGCAGCACATCAGGACAAGCGCAAGAAGAGGCCCCCCGATCAGTGCCAGCAGGATGCATACAATAGCAATAATAACGCCGCTTATTATTCGCTGTTTCATGACTGAACCTCTGTTAATCCTCCAAACCGCCGCTCTCTGTGGTTATATGCGTCGATCGCTTTTTCAAGCTCGGCTTTGTCAAAGTCAGGCCACGCTTTGTCGGTGAAATACAGCTCCGAATACGCGAGCTGCCACAAAAGGAAATTGGAGATTCTCTCCTCACCGCAGGTGCGAATCAGAAGATCCGGGTCGGGAATCCCGCAGGTATCAAGCGCATCGTTTATGGTATCCTCTTTGATGTCCTCCGGCAGGAGCCTGCCGCTTCTGACATCCTCTGCGATCCTGCTCACGGCGCGGCGCAGTTCATCCCTGCCTCCGTAATTGATTGCAATCTGGAAACCGATTCCGGTATTATTCTTCGTCTGCTGCTCAAGGTTATCAATGGATTCCCTCAGATCCTCATCGAGCGCGGACTTGTCACCGATCACGCGGACCCTGACGTTATTCTTCGCACACTTGACAAGGCTCGTCTTCATGTAGTTCCTGAGCAGATTCATCAGCGCCTTTACCTCGGCGGCAGGCCGCGTCCAGTTCTCGGTGGAAAAGGCATACACAGTAAGATAGCGGATGCCCATATGATCCGCGTCCTCAAGTATCTGCTCCACTACCCTGGCCCCCTGCGCGTGGCCCATCGTCCTCGGCAGGCCGCGGCGCTTCGCCCATCTTCCGTTTCCGTCCATGATAATGGCTACATGTTCCGGTATTCTGTATTCGCTGTCCAACTGATTCCTCTTTCATCACGGAAAGCCGCCATGAATGGCGGCTTTCGAAAGTCTGTGCATAATAACCGGTTATACCGTCATTACCTCTTTGGTCTTGGCCTCAACAAGGGCATCGATCTTCTTAATGAACTTTTCCGTTGCCTTGTCCAGCTCGGTGCCGAGATCCGCGATCTCATCCTCGGACATCTCGGAAGCCTTCTTCATCTTCTTGAACTCATCGGTGCCGTCCCTGCGGGCGTTCCTGACTGCCACCTTGGCCTCCTCGCCCCTCTTCTTGACATCCTTTGCGATGTCCTTACGTCTCTCCTCAGTCAGCTCCGGGAATACAAGCCGGATCGAAACGCCGTCAGTGGAGGGATTGATGCCGATATCCGCCATCTGGATCGCCCGGTTGATGTCCTTGATCAGGCTCTTGTCCCACGGCTGGATCTGGATCACGCGCGCTTCGGGGACGGAAACATTCGCCACCTGCTGAAGCGGAGTGGGAGCCCCGTAATAATCCACACGCACCTTGTCAAGTACGTGAGGGTTGGCGCGTCCCGCGCGAATAGACTGCAGATCACTCTCAAGGAAATTGATGGTTTTCTGCATCTTGTCTTCGTAAACCTTTACCTTCTCGCTGCTCATTTCGTTTCCTCCTGCTCTACATAAATCGTGGTTCCGTTAAATTCTCCGTGTGCCGCGCTGATAATACTGTCCTCTTCGTTCAGGTCGAAAATACGCAGCATCATATTGTTCTCTTTTGCAAGTATCGATGCTGTCATGTCGATTGCCTGGAGATTTCTTGAGATCATCTCGTCAATCGAGAGCCTGTCAAACCGGACGGCGTCCGGGTTGCTGTTCGGGTCGCTGTCATAGACACCGTCGACATTCTTTGCCATCAGGATAACATCGGCGTCGACCTCAATTGCCCTGAGGACGACTCCCGTGTCCGTGGAAAAATACGGATGCCCCGTGCCGCCGGCAAAAAACACAACCATATGGCGGGCAAAATACTTATTCGCCCTGTCCTTGGAAAACAGCTTTGTGAAAGAGCCGCATTCGAAAGGCGTCAGGACATTCGTCATCATTCCTTCCGTGCGGAATATCTCCGACACATAGATGCAGTTCATTACAGTGGCGAGCATGCCGATCTGATCCGCCTTCACGCGGTCGATTTCCTTCCCCGTGCGGCCTCTCCAGAAGTTGCCTCCCCCTATGACAATGCCGATTTCATGTCCTTCATCAGCCAGTTTCCTGACCTGCCGGGCGACGCGGCGGACTACATTCTCATCAAAGCCTGTTCCCCTGGCTCCCGCAAGAGCCTCTCCGCTCAGTTTCAGTATAATTCTGCTCATGGCACCTCCGCTGTCTGTATCCTGTCGGGATCTGTCGATGTCCGTAACAGTATTAGTTTACCACAAGTCTTATAAATGTGCATCGGATTGGTCCCCCAGCCTCTCAAATGCTTTCTGGATGTCCTCACCCGAATATCCCCTGCCCGAGAGGTAAGCCTTCAGCTTCATGGTCTCTTTGAAATCAGCCTTTTCCGGGCTGTATCCGCGTTTTGCCGCCGCTTTTATAATCTGTTCGACCTGCGCACGGCGCACGTCCTCCTCTCCTCCCGAAAAGCGCTCAAAAGCCCTGTCCGTCACATCGTCCGGTATCCCTCTGGCCTTCAGGTCCATCCGGATCCTGAGAAGGCTCCGGTTGCCGATATGCAGAGCGATATAATTCTCCGCGACCCTGTCGTCGTCGATATATCCTGCCTGCTCCATCTGCGAAACTGCATATTCCGCCGCTTCGCGAAGAATCCCTGCCAGGATGAGCTTCTGCAGGAGTCCTCCCCCGGAATAGTCCCTGTCCGCAAGAAGGCTCCCGCACTTTCTCACAGCCAGCGCCTTCTGGTCGGCAAGGAGCTTTTCCCATACCGCGTCAGGTATCTCTTCTCCCTCCTCAAGTCCGTACAGGTCTATATCCCTGAATGAAAGAACCAGGGTGCGGTTCTCATAATCGATTCCGACCCTGGCCCTGGTTTTACTGATCTGTTCGACCGAAGTAACAGTCATATCTTCCTTTCTGCCGCGGCACCGTCTCCCGGCATCCCGCGGACTGAAACCGAAAGAATCACTCCGCGTCCTGCTCCTTCCTGTCATCTGCCGGCGCGGGAATCGGCTTCCTGGCTCCTTCCGGATCAAGGTTGAAGTGCTCGCGGACCTTCCTGTCGATCTCATAGAGAACCTCCGGGTTCTCCATCAGATAAGTCTTGGTGTTCTCCCTGCCCTGGCCGATCTTTGCCCCGTTGTAGTTGTACCAGGCTCCGCTCTTGTTAACGATATCCACGCTCGCGGCAAGATCCAGCACATCGCCCGCATAGGATATTCCCCTGCCGAACATGATATCGAACTCCGCCTCGCGGAAGGGCGGCGCAATCTTGTTCTTTACGACCTTTACGCGTGTCCTGTTGCCTATCACCTCTCCGCTCTGCTTGATCGACTCTGTCCTTCGGACGTCAAGACGGATGGATGCATAGAACTTCAGCGCACGTCCGCCGGTCGTTGTCTCCGGGTTGCCGAACATGACGCCGACCTTCTCACGCAGCTGGTTGATGAACACAACGGTGCAGTTGGACTTGCTGATAACGGCGGTGAGCTTCCTGAGCGCCTGGGACATCAGCCTTGCCTGGAGTCCTACATGGGAATCTCCCATATCGCCGTCAATTTCCGCCTTCGGAACAAGAGCAGCAACGGAGTCTACGACAACGATGTCGATCGCGCCGGAACGCACCATCGTCTCCGTGATCTCGAGTGCCTGCTCGCCGGAATCCGGCTGCGAAATATACAGATTATCGATATCGACACCGATATTCTTTGCGTAAACGGGATCCAGCGCGTGCTCCGCGTCGATAAACCCTGCAATGCCGTTCCTTCTCTGGATCTCGGCTATCATATGAAGTGTCAGCGTCGTCTTGCCGGAGGATTCCGGTCCGTAGACCTCAATGACCCTTCCCTTCGGAATGCCGCCCATGCCGAGCGCGATATCAAGGCTCAGCGATCCGGTCGGCGTAGTCTCCACATTCATCTGCGAAGCGGGATCTCCCAGCTTCATCACGGCGCCTTTGCCGTACGCCTTCTCAATCTGCGCGATTGCAGCGTCAAGTGCTTTCTGTTTATTATCTGAGTCCATTGGCATAATCAAAAACCCCTTCTTTCAATAACGGCGCGAACATCTGTTCGACCATGTTAATATAACATCGCCTGACATTTTATGCAAGCATTTCATTGAATCTTATCGGAAAAAAGTTGCCCGGACGGGCAGGAAGCGGCGGTAAGCGGCGGCACCGGTGCCGGCCGCAGTGCTGTGCGGCTGAACAGGAGTATAGTATCAGCCGCTGATGTCTGGTGTCAACTCGGCGGAAGGGAAAACTCTGCCGGGAAGCTCTCTAACGGACCGTAACCATGTCCGCGATTCTCCCGACTCCCATGATGCTCTCGGCAGCACCGATGCAGGCTGCCTCCTGGTCTGTCGAAAGCCGCTTGTAAAAGCCGTGCGCAAGTTTTCCTTCAAGCTCCGGGCTGATCAGACCGTAGTGAAGCCCCATGGCCATTTCCGAGTAATCATCCACTTCTCTTGAAAGAATCAGGCCGTCGATGAAGCGGTTGCTCATCGCCTGCTCGTACGCGTATACGACAGCGGCAGCCTGGAGCATCTCGCCTCCCGTGGAGGTATACCCCACCTCGCTGCACAGGACTGTCCGCACTTCTCCCGACGGGGAGAGGAAATGCTCCTGCGTCAGGTAATCGGTGAGCACGTCGATGTTCTGCATGGAAATATTGGGGGTGTCAAAATCGTGGAGGATGCGATCGCTCGGAGCCCAGACCCTGACCTCTGTCATCGGGAAATTATAAGGATGCATCGCAACCCGCCAGTCAATGTTGCCTCTTTTCTTTACAGCCTCGTTAAAGGCGTCAAGGAAGCTCCTGCTGCTGAAGGAGCCGGCGCTGTTGGTGCGGGTCCACTGCTGGTCGATGGATATATAGACATTCGCGTTCGCGTTCACTGATTTGATCACATTGTAGAAAATCCTGAACGCCCTCTCATATTCGGCTGCATGGCTTTCCACGTCATAAAGGGAGATATAGTGCCAGTCTGTGCGCGCATTGATCTCATTGCCGATAATCCAGTTATCTACAGTGCCCCGCCCTTTTCCCGAGTAGCGCTCCGCAAGGAACGAAAACAGCGCTTCCAGCTTCTGTTCTCCCTCTTCCTCCCTGGGATTAAAGGCATAATACCTGCCCCAGCCTCCCCTTGAGAGGGGATGAAGAACCGAGTAGTCATCCGTAAGATTATTGAGAATGACGAAGGTTACCTGGATTTCCTGCCTGTGCAGATAGGGCACGATAAGATCGTACTGGCGGACGGTCTCCGCGCTGAATTCGTAGTCCCTGTCATTGTAGCGGTATCTGAAGCCCCCTCCCGTTAAGAAATTACTGAGCGGCACATTGTACAGGCACTGCTGTATGCCGAGCCTTGACAGGTCGCCTGACCTGAGGATCGAAGCCTCGGGAAGAAGACCTTTCTTTCCTGTTTCAAGCCGCGGCCTTGTCGATGCGGCGACAGCGTCCGGATTTGTTATGCACACGCTGCTGCTGACAGGGAAAAGCATATTATCCACGAGGACCATCACGGTAAAGCTGCACTGAAGGCGCGACTCTTCCGAATCCAGATTAAGGGGAAAGATAAAAACGGTCTCCTCTCCTGCCTTTTCGCAGCATACCTCCCGTCCCTGTTCGACGTTTTCCCAGGGATATCTCGCGATCAGGTGGT